>ERZ808270.506-NODE-506-length-22348-cov-2.828960_pt1 | contig 22348 bp, 21 predicted proteins | sample MGYA00521082_ERZ808270 | MGnify/ENA primary metagenome ERZ808270 (study PRJEB31516, sample SAMN03275594) | gut metagenome | biome: mammalia-associated habitat; material: feces | host: Papio cynocephalus | place: Kenya | collected 2012-07-27 ... | reverse complement strand
TCACCTACAACATTTACAATCTGATGGCTTCGATTGTGATTCTGACACTGGAGCAGTTTGACAGTGCCACCATCGCACAGGCAGCCACAACTCTTACGCTTCCGAAAGGCAGAACGGAATGCATCCACACAGGAAATAATCTGATTGTTGTAGACTACGCTCATACCCCTGACGCCATGAGCAAGGTTCTGACTGCTGCACGCGCACTTACCTCCGGCAGCATCTATGTCGTATTTGGCTGCACCGGCGACAGAGACCGGGACAAGCGCGCAAAGATGTCCGCGATTGCCTGTAAACATGCCGATTATGTCATAATGACGCACGATGACCCACATAATGAAGATCAAGAACAGATTTACCACGATATGACGTCAGGACTTCCCTACGATAACTACGAAATCGTGCATGATCGCAAAGAAGCAATCAAAAAGGGAATCTCCCTGCTTCATACAGACGACATTCTTCTAATTCTTGGAAAAGGGCATGAAGAGTTTATTGTTTACCGGGATAAACGGATTCCGTTCAACGATATGCATGTTGCACGGCAATGTCTGTCCAAACGGAGGACTCCCACCGCAGCGATCATCTGTCAATCCGCCTAGCAATCCGGATTCACAATTAACAGCTCAGACTCCCTGATATGAAAAAACTGTGAAAATTATTTATAAATGCAAAAAGGGCGACCGCCATATTGGCGGCCGCCCAGTAAGAGAGGGGAAACGAAAAATCGTCTGACTAGCTATTTAAATTATCCTTCGATGGCAATGAATTTCTTCTCTTCCACCTGTGGCTTTGCTTCCTTCTTTGGAACCGTGATCTTCAGGACACCATCCTCAAATTTTGCCTTGATGTCATCCTGTGTAATCGCATCACCCACATAGAAGGATCTGTTGCAGGAACCTTCATAACGTTCCTTACGGATGTATTTGCCCTTGGCATCCTTCTCATCCTTAGAGTTCTTTGTAGAAGCCTTAATGATCAGGTAACCATCCTTTACTTCGCCGGTTACATCTTCCTTCTTGAATCCCGGAAGGTTCATATCAATCTCGTAACCGTCTTCTTTCTCGAACACATCGGTACTCATCAGATTCTGTGCCGGTGCATCATACTTATAGACACCAAAACTTGGTGCATCAAAGAAATCATCCATAAAACTATTTGTAAATAAACTTGGCATTAACATAAGCCATACCTCCTTTTATACTTCACAATGGTCTGTGTTTGTTTTTATTTTCTTCCCTCTCGGGTTCCCTTCTCTAGGTCTTCCCTCATGTTCTAGGTGTACTATAACACACTTATTAGCACTCGTCAATAGCGAGTGCTAATAAAAATTGTGAAAAAAGTGTGAAGTTTTAATTTTAATATCAAAACTCCACACTTTGTCATTAAGGACGAATACCTCTATACCTACTTGAACATTTCCTGCTCTGCATGGCGCTTGAAGAAGTCCTTTGTCTCCCTCACAACAACACCACTCAAAGCGAAGATTGCAATCATGTTTGGAATCGCCATCAATCCGTTGAAGATATCTGCGATCGTCCATACTGCCTTTACTGTCATGTATGGTCCGATGAAAACTGCCAGGATATACAGCCAACGATATACAAGAATAACTTTCTTATGTCTGCCTGACAGGTATTCGAGACAACGCTCCGAATAGTAATCCCATCCGAGGATCGTTGTAAATGCGAAGAATACCAGACACAGCATAAGCAGGAATGCAGCTACCTGCTCGGAAATTGGAAGTCCCTTCTGGAATGCGTAGGTTGTTACCTGTACACCCTCTAAACCTTCCTGCTGCCATGCACCTGTCAGAACGATAGAAAGTCCTGTCATCGTACAGATGATGATTGTATCAATAAATGTACCTGTCATAGATACCAGGCCCTGACGTACCGGCTCCTTTGTCTTTGCCGCAGCTGCAGCAATTGGTGCTGAACCAAGGCCAGACTCATTTGAGAAAATACCTCTTGCAACACCCTTCTGCATTGCAACGATCATCGTACCAACCACACCACCGGTCACTGCCTTTGGATTGAACGCGCCCTTTACGATTGTTACGAACGCATCCGGAATCTCTTTGATATTACAGATGAGAAGCACCAGACAAAGCAGAACATAAAGCACTGCCATAAATGGAACGACGATCTGGGATACATTTGCAATACGCTTGATACCACCAATCAATACAAGTGCCACGCAGACACTCAGGATCAGAGATGCAATTACAACGGTCCACGAATATGTACCAATTCCTGGAATCTCTACGCGCCATGATTCATTCGGATCGAAGAATCCCTTTACTGCTGAGGAAATACCATTTACCTGTGAGAATGTTCCGATACCGAACAGACCAACACAGATGCCGAAGAATGCAAAGATCTTCGCAAGCCATTTCCACTTTGTACCCATACCTTTTTCGATATAGTAGAATGGTCCACCAAGTGCATGATTGTCTGCATCTACCACACGATACTTAACTGCAAGTAATCCCTCTGCATACTTGGTTGCCATTCCGAAGAATGCCGCAAGTATCATCCAGAACAAAGCCCCCGGGCCACCGGCTCCAATTGCAGTTGCGACACCGACGATATTTCCGGTTCCGATTGTCGCTGAAAGTGCCGTACAGAGTGCACCGAACGAGGTTACCTCACCTTCGCCCTCTTCCTCATTTTTTACCATCCATTTCAGGGCAAGTGGCAGTTTACGAATCTGCAGCACACCCATGCGGACGGTCAGAAGGATACCACCTGCAATGATCAAAACCATAAGTGGCGGGCCCCAGACGAAGTCGTCTACTTTTGTCAAAAAGTTATTGATTGCTTCCCACATGTTTCCTACTCTCCTTTGTTTTATTCACATGCATCTGCCATAAATATCATTTTTATGACAAACGATGTTTCCATATTACACAGTTTTCCAGCTTTTGACAACATATTTCCTTTAATTTATGAAGTTTTTTACTATTTTCATATTAAATATATGGGGTATAATAGAGTTTATGCTATAATGAGCAATGCGACGGCTGTGCTTGCACAAGCCGGCATATTGCGAAAACACACATGGAGCCGTCAGGCGACATGATATAATTTTTATGTTTAAACATGGATTTTCAGAAAGAAAGGAAGGCATTTTTATGAATCTTATTAAAAATATTACAAAATCCGAAGTGCATGTATTGAAGGATCAGGTCACTTATCAGGAGGGACAGGTTGTCAGCAAAACACTTGCCCAGAATGATGCTGTATCTATCACATTATTTGCCTTTGACAAAGACGAGGAAATCAGCACACACGAGTCCGGCGGCGATGCATTTGTGACCTGCTTAGATGGCGTCGGCAGAATCACGATCGATGGTGTTGAATATATCCTTCATGAGGGAGAATCCATCGTGATGCCAGCCAAGCATCCACATGCCGTCTATGGCGCAGAACAGTTCAAGATGCTGTTGGTTGTTGTATTTTAATTATCTTAATTATTAAAGTGGAAAAGCCGCCGAGCCGGGAATCCAAGTCCCAGTCCGACGACTTTTTTCTTTCTTCTATCTTATATATCGGCAGATTTCTATTACTGCTTTACATTAAATGCCTTCATTCCTGGATATACAGCACTTGCGCCAAGCTCTTCCTCGATACGGAGCAGCTGGTTGTACTTTGCAACACGCTCAGAACGAGAAGGTGCACCCGTCTTGATCTGACATGTGTTAAGTGCAACGGCAAGATCTGCAATCGTTGTATCGGCAGTCTCACCAGATCTGTGTGAGCTGATTGCTGTGTAACCAGCCTTGTGAGCCATCTTGATTGCTTCCAATGTCTCAGAAACAGATCCAATCTGATTCAACTTGATCAGGATTGCATTTCCGGCACCAAGCTCGATTCCCTTTGCCAGTCTCTCTGTATTTGTTACGAACAGATCATCACCAACAAGCTGAACCTTACCGCCAAGTCTTGCGGTCAGCTTCTGCCAGCCTTCCCAGTCCTCTTCGTCCAGACCATCCTCGATTGAGATGATTGGATATTTCTCACAAAGTGCTGCCCAGTGCTCGATCAACTGCTCAGCCGTATACTCAGTACCAGCCTTTGGAAGCTTGTAGTAGCCCTTTCCTTTTTCGCTCTTCCACTCAGAAGAAGCTGCATCCATAGCGATCTTGAAATCCTTGCCCGGCTCATAGCCTGCTCTCTTTACAGCTTCGAGAATTGTCTCGATTGCTTCCTCGTCGGACTTCAAAGCAGGTGCAAATCCACCCTCATCACCAACAGATGTTGCAAGTCCACGCTCTTTCAGGATTGCTGCCAATGCATGGAATACTTCTGCACACCAACGCAGACACTCTTTGAAAGATGGCGCGCCAACCGGCATAATCATGAACTCCTGTACATCAAGTCCGGAAGAAAGTGCATGGCATCCTCCGTTTACGATGTTCATCATTGGAACTGGCATACGGTTTCCTGATACACCACCCAGAAAACGATACAGTGGAATGTCAATAGATGTTGCTGCTGCACGGCAGCATGCGATAGATACTGCAAGAATTGCATTCGCACCAAGCTTAGACTTGTCCTTTGTTCCATCTGCCTGAATCATAGCCTGATCCACTGCATAGATGTCTGATGCATCCATACCCTCGATTGCATCATTGATAATTGTATTGATATTTTCAACTGCCTTTGTTACACCCTTGCCAAGGTAACGGCTCTTATCGCCATCACGAAGCTCCAGTGCCTCGAACTCTCCAGTGGATGCACCACTTGGTGCAGTACCTCTTCCGATGGTTCCATCTGCCAGATAAACCTCTGCTTCTACAGTTGGATTTCCTCTGGAATCCAAGATCTCACGGCCAATAACTTTTTCAATTTCTAAATAATCCATTGTTATGTACTCCTTTCAATTTGCATTTTAACGGAGTCTCTTGCTTCTGACGGTCTCTCCTCGTTCAGAAGCAGGAGTTCCGAAATGATTTACACGCGCTAGGTTAGCCAGACCTAACTATAAGTTAGTATATACTAACCTTATTTAAAATGCAAGAGTATTTTCCATTTCTTTCTGATATAAAAAAGAGACCTTTATCACGCAACCTATGTGCAATAAAAGTCTCTTTGTCTTTATATTATTACGTTAATATCTTCTTAGATGTTAAGCAGATCGCTGAATACCTTCAAAGCGCCATCTGTCTCATGTGCAAGTACCTTCTTTGCAAGTACCTTACCAAGCTGAACACCTTCCTGATCAAAGCTGTTGATGTTCCACAGAAATCCCTGGAACATAACCTTGTTCTCGAAGTGTGCAAGCAATGCACCAAGTGTCTCCGGATCAAGCTGCTCACCGATGATGATAGATGATGGACGGCCACCCTTGAAGTTCTTGTTGCTGTTCTCATCCTTCTTACCACATGCAAATGCAACGATCTGTGCAGCAACATTTGCGCAGAGCTTCTTCTGGCTTGTGCTTCCCTGAATCTCTACATCCGTGCCGATCTGGCTGTTCTTGAATGCGATAAACTGCAATGGAACAATGTCTGTTCCCTGATGCAATAACTGATAGAAGGAATGCTGTCCGTTTGTTCCCGGCTCACCGAAGAGAACTGGACCTGTTGGGTAATCAACCGGCTCACCAAAACGATTTACAGACTTACCATTGGACTCCATATCAAGCTGCTGCAGATGTGCAGGGAAACGGCTCAGTGCCTGTGAGTATGGAAGAACGGTTGTTGCAGGATAACCAAGTACGTTACGCTCGTAAACACCGATCAACGCATCCAGCATAGCCGGGTTCTTCATAATATCTGTATTCTTTGCTGTCTCATCTTCTGCGGCTGCACCATTTAAGAAACGTGCAAATACATCCGGGCCAAATGCCAGTGAAAGTACAGCACCACCAACGGCTGATGTAGAAGAATAACGACCGCCGATATAATCATCCATAAAGAATGCTGCAAGATAATCATCACTCTTTGCAAGTGGAGATGTCTCACTTGTAACAGCGATCATATGCTTAGAAGCATCCAGACCTGCCTTTGCAAGCGCATCCTTCACGAAAGACTCGTTTGTAAGTGTCTCCAAGGTTGTACCTGACTTTGATACAAGTACGAAGATAGAATGTGCTACATCTGTAGATGCAAGAACTGCTGCCGCATCATCTGGATCAACGTTGCTGATGAACTTCGCATCCATCTTGAATGTACCGTTCTTCTTTGCCCAGTTCTCCAATGCCAGATACATTGCACGAGGACCAAGGTCACTACCACCGATACCGATCTGTACAACCGTTGTGAACTTCTCACCGGCTGCATTTGTGATCTCGCCGTTATGTACCTTATTTGCAAACTCTGCAATACGGTTCTGCTGCTCTACGTAAAATGTTCTCTTGTCCACGCCGTCTGCCTTGACTGGCTCGCCAAGCTGACCACGTGTCATCTGATGAAGAACCAGACGGTTCTCTCCTGTATTGATAACGGCACCATTGTAAAGCTCCTGGAACTTGTCAACAAGTTCTGCTTCCTTGGCAAGGGCTGCAAGCTTCTCCAAAACTGTGTCATCCACTTCCTTTGCAGCGAAGTTGTAAGTAAGCTTCTCTGCCATTGGTACACTGTAGTTCTTCGCACGGTTTGCACCGCTCTCACCTGCCATAACAGTTGTGAGATCTACACTGCCCTTACATGCTTTGAGTGCCTTGTAAGAATCCAAAGTATCAAGATTTTTCCAATTTGTCATTTTTCTTTCCTCCGTAATCTATTTGGCGTAGGACGCCAGCTCGTTTTATTATAACCTGTTCGGGGGAATTTGTCACTTGTTTATTTTCAGGGACGTTCCTTTTGTCACGAGGATCGTCCCCTGTCACATTTTTCCATATACATAGGGACACTCTTCATGACAAAAGCTACGTCCCTATGATACTATCAAGAAAAACCTGCCACTTTACGCGACAGGTTTCCTTTTATATTATAACGCTCTCTTCATTTCTCACTGCTTCATTGACCTCTGTTCTGACACCGTCCCAGCTTCCACCTGCGAGGAACATCTTTCTCACAAATACCGCGACTTCTTCGCCCTCCGAGATAAGTGGCTGTCCAAGCTGCCTGTGTGCCACTATGTCGACACCATTTACCCTTATCACAAGCTCTGTCATATTGCCCCTGAATGCCACACGCTTTACCACTCCGGTCTCGGTCGACACGGGATATGGCACGACTTCCCCGGTCTTATATACATTTACAAACTCCGGTCGCAATATCGCTCTTGCCCCCACGTTCACATCGTGGAAGCCCTTGAAGCCGGTGTGTGCATCCAGTGTGGTTGGCTCTCCAAGAAACTGCGCCACAAACTCCGTCTTCGGGTCGTTGTATATATCCACAGGTGTTCCGATCTGCTCAACTCTGCCGTGATTCGTTATGATGATCTCATCCGCAACCTCCACAGCCTCATCCTGATCATGTGTGACAAATATGCTCGTGATGCCGACCTGATTTATCAGTTCCCGCAGCCATGCCCGAAGCTCCTTTCTGACCTTGGCATCGATCGCCGCAAATGGCTCATCCAGAAGCAGGAGCTGTGGATTAGTCGCAAGCGCCCTGGCAAATGCAACTCGCTGTCGCTGACCGCCCGAGAGCTGTCTCGGGTATCTCTTCTCAAGACCTTTCAGCCCTACCAGCTCTATGAGCTCATCCACACGGTTTTTGATGTCTGCCTTTGGAAACTTCTGTATCTTCATTCCAAATGCTATATTGTCATACACTGTCTTGTACCGAAACAGTGCGTAATTCTGAAACACAAATCCTATCTTTCTCTCGCTCGCCGGAACATCATTTACGAGTGTTCCATCTATATATATGTCCCCGGAATCCGCGCGCTCAAGTCCCGCAAGCATACGGAGTATGGTCGTCTTGCCGCTTCCACTCGGTCCCAGCAGACCTATGAGCTTTCCCTTCTCTATGGAGAAGCTGACGTTGTCCGATGCCTTGAAATCTCCGAAATGTTTATTTATATCTTTTAATTCCACATACGCATTTGCCTGCATAGCTACGCATCTCCTTCCTTTTGTCCTCTATATTCCAATATATTTCTGAGCACCAGTATGATGACCGCCATCACCACGAGTATGGACGACATCGCAAATGCACCTGTGAAATCAAATGCCTGATACAACAGTTCTATATACAGAGGCATCGTGTTGGTGATTCCTCTGAGGTGTCCCGACAGAACCGATACTGCACCGAATTCTCCCATCGCCCTGGCGGAGCAGAGCACGATTCCGTAAAGCAGCGCCCATTTGATATGAGGAAACGTGATCTGTGTAAATATCTGGAACCCATTTGCCCCCATCATGGCTGCTGCCTCTTCCTCGTCGCTGCCCGCCGCCGTGAGAACCGGTATGATCTCCCTCGATATAAATGGAAATGTGACAAATATCGTCGCGAGGACGATTCCGGGTACCGCAAATATGATCTGCACTCCTGCCTTCTCAAGATACGGATACAGAAAGCTCTGTCTTCCAAATGTCAGCACAAATATCAGACCGGCTATGATCGGTGATATCGCAAGCGGCAGGTCGATCAGTGTCGATATGATCTTCTTGCCTCTGAAGGTGAATTTCGTTATGATCCATGCCGCAAACACTCCGAAAATGGTATTTACTACCACCGTTATAGCCACAACCTCAAGGGTGAGCAGTATTGACTTTACCGCATAGGTGTCTGTGACCGACTTCACATAGGCGTTCCAGCCGTCTCGTATGGCAGTGACTACCACGTAGATCAGCGGAAGCACCAGCAGCGCCACAAGGAATACGGCACACAGGGCTATCAGCAGCCATTTGACTATTCCTCTGTCTTTTTTCATATCTGGTTTCCTCCTTATGAACTCACTCTATTCCGCTCACGATTCTTGATGTGCGGCTCTGTATGAACGCATTTACAAGAAGTATCACAAATGCTATGGCAAGCATGACAAGCGCTATGGATGTCGCGCTGGCGTAGTCATACTCCTGAAGCTCCGACATGATGAGAAGCGGTGTTATCTCTGTCTCGTACGGTGTGTTACCTGCAATAAATACCACACTTCCGTACTCGCCGAGACTTCTGGCAAATGCCATGGTAAACCCGGCTATCAGTGCCGGGAAAACCTCCGGCATGATGACTCTCCAGAATATCTGTACACGGGATGCCCCGAATATCTCTGCTGCCTCCTCATACTCACCATCTATTTTCTCAAGTACTGGCTGGACGCTTCTCACGACAAATGGTATTCCGATGAACACAAGCGCCACGGTGATTCCCACCCTCGTATACGCTATGTCTATGCCAAATTTTGCAAAGAAGCTGCCGATCCAGCCATTTTTCACCGTCAGATGTGTAAGCGCGATTCCTGCAACCGCCGTTGGCAGTGCAAATGGAAGTTCTATGATCCCATCCATGATTCGCTTTCCCGGGAATTTATACCGCACCAGTACCCATGCAAGCACCAGCCCCATGACCGCATTTATCAGCGATGCAATAAGTGCGGTCAGGAGACTCACCTTGTAGCTCGCCAGTACTCTCGGTCTGGTCACAGTCTCCCAGAACTCGGCAAATGTCAGCTTCGATGAGAATACCACCAGAGAGCACAGGGGGATGATAACAATCAGTCCCAGAACCGCCATCACGATACCAAATGACAGTCCAAATCCCGGTATTGTGTTTTTTTGCCGTTTCTTAAATCTCATGTTTCATCATCCTCCTGTAATATATCTCATCCCGCCTATACACGCAGCATAGATTGTCTATGCGCATGGCAATCATTTACTTCTCCTCATATATGGAATCAAACACTCCACCATCTTTGAAATGTTTCTCGCTCGCTTCTGTCCAGCCGCCAAAGTGACTGATGTCCGTGAGGTCTACATTTGTGATGATCCATTTTCCATCCTTCGGAAGCTCTGTGATCGTATTGCTGTCACCAGCGTATTCAAACTGCTTTAAGATCTCATCATTTGACGGACGATAGTACCACTCAGCCTCAAGCTTCTGTGCCTCATCGGAATACAGATAGTTCAGATACTCTGTGGCAACGTCTCTTGTTCCCCGCTTATCTACGACTTCGTCAACGACTGCAACCGTTGGCTGGCACAGGATTGATACCGACGGAACAACGATCTCATACTCGCCCGGATGTTCATCCAGCGAGAGAAATGCTTCATTTTCCCACGCAAGGAGTACATCGCCCTGACCATTTTCCACGAAGGATGTTGTTGCCCCTCTTGCGCCTGAATCAAGAACGAGAACGTTCTCATAAAGCTTCTTCATATTCTGCTCGATCTCGTCTTCGGATTCGCCCTGGCTCTCAAAATAATACCAGGCTGCAAGATAGTTCCATCTTGCGCCGCCAGAGGTTTTAGGGTTCGGCGTTATGACGCCAACGCCATCCTTAATGAGATCATCCCAGTCCTGAATGTTCTTTGGATTTCCCTTTCTGACAAGGAACACGATCGTTGAGGTGTACGGGGAACTGTCGAGCGGGAACTCGCTTGTGTATCCCTCTTCTATAAGCCCTGCATCCTTGACCGCATCCACATCGCCCTCCAGTGCCAGTGTGACAACATCTGCCTGAAGTCCATTTGCAACCTCCAGTGCCTGCTTGCCGGAACCGCCATGGGACTGCACCACCGATACGTCCTGTCCCTTCTCTTCCTTCCAGTGTGTTGCAAATAACTCATTGTACGCCGCATACAATTCTCTGGTAGGATCATACGACACATTCGTGATCTCCACACTCTTTGCTGTATCTGTCTGTGATGCTGATGTATTGTCTGTACCCCTGCCAGATCCGCATCCTGTAAGAACTCCTAATCCAAGTGCTGTCACTGTCAGTAAAGTAATAAATTTCTTTCTCATGTTTTCTTCCTCCTTTGATTTGTGTTTTGTTTTCCCGCTTTGCTATCGGGTATGTATGCAATATAAATGCATAACCCGATAAATTCAAAGCCTATGCGTGAAAACGTTTTCTCGCAGTTGCTAACAGAGCCTCATATTAAGCTTTATCTTGAATATTTCAGGCGTTTTGCATGCCATTTACCGCATATTGCAGCGTTCTAACCTGTAATATCGTGAAAACGTTATCAGCGCGTAAGCAAAGGTTTTGGATACTATTTTGATGTTTTTTCTGACATGAAAACAGAGACAAGATGCGCTCTGCGCATCTTGCTCTGATTAGCGGTCGTCAAACGCACCGCATAAATGCGTGCATTTTCCTCGTCGCCATAACAAAAAATCCCTCTGAATCACAGTTTTTGTTCTGTGATCCAGAGGGATTCCCATGCCCGTTTTATTCCTCATCAGAAATAGTTTCAGCCAATTCAATTGTGTCAACAGTGTTGACACTTTTTCAATATTTTTATTTACGGAAATCATAATTAAGATATTTGTTTAGTATTAATAACCCACTTTGAAAAATTTCCAAACATTTATTTTTTTCATCAACATTGAAACTAGGATGATATTCTTCATTTTTTAGAAGTTTCAAATTACTTCCATAGAATAACTTATTATAAATATCAACAATTTCTTCATCATTAAAGTCTCCCACAAATTCCTCATTTAGTGATTTTGATAAATCACTAAATAAATGCCATGTATCTATTAAACTTTGACAATTTTGCGATATTTCTACATTATTTATTAACTCGGTAATTTTAGATAGATGAAAGACGGTTATTCCTTTTTCAAAAATAATATGTTCCTTATCCGCAAATATATTTGCTTCTTCGACACTAAAAAAAACTAACAGTCGTTGATTAAAAAGCAAGAAACCATCTTCATCGTTGCTATACCATATCAAAAAATAAGTTAATCCATTATAAATAATTTTTGTCAAATAATATTTCGTCATAACTATGTTCCTAATTATTCCAAATCTTCTTTTGTTGGCAGTCTGCGGATTTCTCTTCCATCTGTGCATTTGCGCGGAACTTCCGATATTCCGACGGACACGTCTTCGAATACTCGGATTGACAAATAACATTTCATATAGTATCATCATTCTATAAAGAAATGGGTTTTTGTCGTGTACAGCCTTATGGCTCAATCGGGTTGCTCGTTTCTTTTTTTATATCCAAAATGTCATATAAATATAATTTGCCATCTTCAGAATGTCTAACAATCAACGACGCATGAAATACATTGTACCTCTCTATTTTTCCCACTTCATCATATACTGGCAATGCAAATCGTGAATCATATCGATACCAGCCGAATTTTGCATTTCTCCAATGTTTTTCTTCATTATTCTCCCGAAAATTTCTCCCCACTGCAATCTCTATCAGCTCCGGAATCCCTTGTGCTGCATTGGCTTTTGCCTTCGCATTTGTCCCCTTTATACTATGTGTATATTTTGAACCACTATATTCATTCGGTAAATCTGATCCAATATACACTATGTCCCCTGTAGAAGCTATGGTGTAAAAATCTCCAACATAGTTTTTTAGATATTCCCTTACATCTTTCCAATTAATAGAACGTTTTCCCTTAAATATAATATCATTAATCACAACAATATTATTACCATCAATATCTTGAATCACAGATACATTTCTGTTATTCTTCTTCGCTGCATTATTATCATTGATTTGATTGCATATTTCTACTAACTCGAAATATCTTAATAATCTTCTCTTCGTTTCATTATCTGACATTCTGAATACATCAACTATACGTCTTTCATCAAACATATAGTCCGTCTGTACAACCTTTTCTTCTTCCTCTTCCTCATCACAAAGCAAATCCACAAGCGACATATCAAGTGCCTTACATATAGCAACCAACTTATCTGCCTGCGGATTAATCTTCTTTTTACGCCAATCACTAATCGTACTGGTAGCAATACCAGTTTTTCGCGATAATTCAATCTGGCTCATATTTAATTTTTCCAGTCTTGCAAATATCTTTTCATATATAGGCATGATATAATACCCCTTCTTTTTTCCGATTCTTCGGATATTGTATCATGATATCTCTTTTCACACAAGACATCCATAATAATATTACTCACCTCGTTAGACCTTGTGTATCAGATACGCCGAGTCTACAATAAAACAATTACATTATAACGTTCATATTGTTAATAAGTTCTTTTAGAGAATTGGCAATGGGCTTATCTTCCACTTCTCCATCTATATCCATATTTTCCAAAAAAATGTTATGACTACTCACTTCATAGAGAACGTATCTACCGGAATAACCAAGCCATCCTATAGGAATAAATTTTTTAATATCCCCCATCTCTTCCCAATCTTTAGCCATCGAAATCAAACTATTTTTATAGAATAATATGTCATCACTTGAATCGCCTTCCTTTTTCAAAACGGAAAATAATACAATAGATTCTTTAGTATTACAATATCCTCTAATACAAGGATGCCAAAACAGATTAATATAATCATTTATTTCAGTAGGTAATGTATATCCATATTTTTCTTCAAATACAGACAAATCTGTTTCATCTTTCCTCTTAACAAGAAATACACCCTCATCAATTTCTTTTTTTATTCATTTTCTTTATGCTCGTTTACAGAAAGATTTCCTATCAAATCTTCACCAATTTTGCAAGTGGCTAGCTTATCAATTGCCATTTGAACCTGAAACTCATTTAGTTCGATCTCAACATCGTAAATGTTTCCGCTTCTTGGCAGTCTGACATGAATAACTGCAAAATGCTGATACTCCTCCGTGTTATAAATTCCATCCTCATACTTCTTAAGACGTACTATTTTTCTTGATATTCCTTCCACCAACCGATAATCTATTGCATATATTTTTTTCTCTGTGAATCCATGTAAATGTGTAGTTCCAAATGCTAATGCATTTGTTTTATAGAAAAGCATTTGACTTTTTAAATATGACGCTTCAAGCTCCTCATAATCAATATCTCCCTTCAACCACTTCCGTACCGGCATTCCTATATACAGTGAAAACTCTAGCCAAAACAAAAATCCGAACAGGCAAAGTCCTATGACAGCCATATAATAACGACCTAAAGGAATAAGACACAAGGTACAAAATATTAGAAACAACTGCAATATCATTTTGACAAGATATTCCCGTCTTTGAAATCTTTTTAATAAATCCCGTTTCATGTTTTGATATTTAGGTTTCTCAAAAGGGTGCTCATTAAGATAGTCTACATATTTCTCATGCCATCCAGAGCTTTCAAAATAGCTGCCATTCATATATTGTGCTTTCGTCTCATGCGCTTTCATATCTGCTTTGCTTTCTTTACAATACGCATAGATTAAATATACAATGAGCATCGGACAAACAATACATGCCGCACACTTTCCAACCATATCTCCTCTGACAAAAAACAGAAATAGTCCCATAAGTACTGTAAAAACGATATATGCAGCCAACGATTTCTTGGTCATAGCAAATGGAAATTTGTCATTTGTTTTCATGTAATTCTATCCCCCCAACTACGAACTCCTTTCTCTACTAAGCATGCACACTGCCTCACAATGTGGTGAAACTTTACCTCACATTAACATTCGCGCACGTGAAAGCGCAATTTTATCGGTATGCGCAAACTTTTTCGAGTATTCGGATTGACATCGTCGTTCCAATATTGTATTATGATTATCAGAGAAACGAAGTTTACTACCGTACAGTTTTATGACTCAAGCGGCTTACTCGTTTCTTTTTTTATTGTTACAATGTCATATAAATACAATTTTCTAGCTTCATCACGTCTAACCAATATTCTAGCTCGAAAAATATTATACTTTTCTAAATTTCCATCCTCACTATATACCGGGATTCCAAACCGAGTTGTATATCTATACCAACCATACTTAGCTTTGTTTCCATGCTTATTATTATGATCAGGAAATTCTGTTTTATCTGTTGCAATTTCTATTAAATCCCCAATTGCAGTAATTGCATTCGCCTTTGCTTTCTCATTGGCACCTTTTACATCTTTTGTATCTTTTGAATGTGCAAACTCATCTGGAAAATCAGTACCGATATAGACTTTATCTGAAGTTTCTAATATTTCAAAACATTCACCTATATATTGCTTCAGATACGTTTCAATTTCATTCCAATCTATACTTCTTCTTGATTTATAACGAATATCATTGATTAAAACGATACTTTTTCCATCCTCGTCCTGAATAATTGAAATATTTCTATCTTGCTTATCTTGCTTATCTTTATCATCTTTTCCTGTAATGAAACAATAATAAGCGATTATTCTTCTTTTGATACTAGACGACGCATTCATTATGGATTCAACCATTAAACTGTCATCGGTTACAAAATCCGCTGTTAAAACCTCATTTTTCTTATCGTCCTCATCACAAAGTAAATCCACAAGTGACATATCAAGCGCCTTACAAATAGACACCAGTTTATCTGCCTGTGGATTAATCTTTTTCTTACGCCAGTCACTGATTGTGCTGGTAGCTATGCCAGTTCTTCGCGACAGTTCTATCTGGCTCATATGTAATTCTTCAAGTCTGGCAAAGATTTTTTCATATATATTCATAAAACAATATCCTTTCATTTGTCCATTTCCGATTTTTCGGATATTGTATCATAGAAACATAATCCCAACAAGAGATTTCATTCCAAATTTCTAAAAACTTATAGTGATTGACAAAAAATTTATAACAAAATAGATGCAAAAACAGTAATTAATGCATCATACACGCCGTGTCCAATTATTAGAGATAAAGTAGTACAATTCTTAATCTTTAATCTGCAAAAGCAGAAAAATGCGCCCATAAACGCTGTAATAACCATTTGAACCATATTACCGCTAAACAAATGAAACGCGCCAAAAAGCACAGAAGAAACAATACCAGCAATTATATCATTGCCGCCAATACACTTGATTTTTTCAAAAATAAATCCTCTGAACACAAACTCTTCCACTAAACCAACTGCCAGGATACAATATACAAACTCATAAGCAAATTGCCATAAGTATTTATATCTTTTCCCACTATCTACGAACTCACCAAAACCAATTAGGTGTGGTATTAGTGTTAGTACAACTGACATTACAACGCCAATTAAAATACCCATAAAAATTTGCATCCATATTTTATTTTTATAGAATCCATAATCCGTCAATCTGTCTTTATTAACAAGCATAACAATTACTGGAATCAACGCAATTAACCAGTAAGTCAGAATCATGCTTGCCATTCTTATCCCTAACGATAATGACATCAGCACAAACTGATTAAATGCTATAACACCATACAATCCTGCCCAAGCTCCCGCAAATCCTATTATCAAACTGATTATATCTTTTTTCTTGCTCATTAATCTCTCTCGTATATAGCCATTTCCTAATTTTTCTTTATATAATATAATATTATCCGCGCACAGCCTGAGCACCTATACTATTCCGGCGTACAACTTTGACTGCAACGATTTTTTTTGCCCCCTCTTGAATTTCAGGGTTTTATATACATTTTTTCCTGCTAAAAACACAGGTACATATTTTCCAAAAAAGCCTGCTAATCCGCATAAAATTAAGCTCTCTTTGATAACAAGCACACCGCCTCACAATGTTCCGTCCACGGAAATAAATCCACAAGCGCAATCTTCTCCACCTGATACATCCGCTTGCTCTTCAGGTATTTCAGATCCCGCGCCAGACTTTCCGGTCCACAGGAAATGTATACGATCCGTTTCGGTGCCAGCTTACAGACGGAATCGAAGAACTCCGGTGTACTGCCACTTCGCGGCGGATCTAAGAATACAATATCCACATTCGTTCCAGCTTCTGCCATGCCAACCATGAATTTACCCGCATCGCCATCATAGATCCGGACATTCTTACAATCGTTTCGTTTCACGTTCGTGATGGCATCCTTCGCGGCTGCCTTGTTCAGTTCGACGCCGATCACCTGCTTCGCATGGTCGCTTGCCACGATTCCGATCGTACCGGTTCCGCAGTAAGCGTCCACAACAACCTCTTTGTCAGTAAGTTTTGCATATTCCATCGCCTTGTTATACAGGATTTCAGTCTGCACCGGATTCACTTGATAGAAGCTCGTCGGCGAGATCTTGAAGGTCTTTCCACACAGCTTGTCTTCGATAAATCCTCTGCCGTACAACACTTGATTCCGCTCGCCAAGCACCATACTTGTATCCTTATCGTTGATATTCTGCACGATCGTCGTGATCTGCGGATGCGCCTTGACAAGCGCCTTCGCGAAATTCTTCTTCGATGGGAAGATCGGCGACGCCGTCACAAGCACAACCATAACTTCTCCAGTCGCATGTCCGGTTCTGATCATCACATGGCGCAGCAATCCATACCCACTATCTTCATTGTAGACCGTAATCTTAAATGAACGCAGCAACCCGCGGATTGTCTCCACAATCTCCTGTGCCAGACGATTCTCAATCTTGCAATCGTCCACCGACAATACCCGGTGCGTACCCTCTTCATACACACCTGCCAGAATCTCGCCATTCCGCTTATGCTGGAATGCCGCATTGACCTTGTTCCGGTAATGATACGGCTCTTTCATGCCGATAATTTCATCCACGGAACCATACGGAGCAAGCAGTTTCTTCACCTGATCGGTCTTAATCTTCAACTGTTCTGTATAAGTCTTGTCAATATACTGGCAGCCTCCGCATTTCTTGGAGATCGGGCAGCTAGATTTTTTTGCTGTATATCTTCCCTGCTTTGCCATCACTTACTCCTGCTTCATCTGTCGTTCAGCTTCATTGACACAGTTCACCGCATTTAAACATCTCGGATAGCCGATGTATGGCAGACTCTGTGAGATCACACGCATCAACAATTCCTTGTCATTTCCAATCTTCATGTTACCCTTTGCATGCGCAACCACCTGCATATCACAGCCACCCTGCGAGAATAAGAAACAGAAGGTTATCAGTTCGCGCTTTGCAAGTGACAGACGACTGCCCGGATAACTGTCACCGAAATAGTTCTCTTTGAGCCATTTATCAATATGACTGTCCTTCCAGACTTCCTTCATATGCTCCTCGAAGATGCCTGCCTGTTCTGCAAGCTTCTGCTCTTCAGCAGTTTCCCCGCCTGCACCAGCAGGCTCTGACTCATCCGAAGCAGACTTCTCCAACCGTTCCTGTTTGGTCATACCCAGTCGGCTCTGCTTGGCTCTTGTCGAATCCAGAAGAGGAAGCTCAATTCCCTTTGCTTCCATAACTACATTTGTGGCAACCAGAAATGGCCAGACTCTGCCCATGCCAAGGTAGTCCACGGACTGATACACGATCTCCTTGATCTCCGCAGGCGATAACCCACTGTCCAGTGCTTTCGCCACGATCACCTTATATGCATCCACGCCCTGACACCCAATCAGAGATGCGAGAATCGACATATACCGTGTCTCATCATCCAACTTCATTCCATTCTCATTTACAATCTCCTTGAACGCAAACCGCTCAAAGCGCTCCATAAATTCTGCATCTGTCTCATATAAATTCATAGTAACAACTCCCTTCCAAAATAACCTGTTTATATTATACCACAACCCACGTTATACTGAAAACAAAAAAGGAAGCAGTCATACGTCAAAAACCACTTCCTTTACACTGACACAATCCCCGTATTCTTTATTCTTTTTCATGCATCCCAAACCTGCGGTATCTTGCGATCGTCCGTAGCATCTTCTCCGAATTCAGTGGCTTCGTCAGATGCTCATTCATGCCGGCAGCCTTGGTGCGTCGCATATCCTCTGTAAATGCATTCGCGGTAAGCGCCACGATGCCAACCGTCCGTGCATCTTTGCGTTTCTGCCCGCGTATGATCCGCGTTGCCTCCAGACCGTCAATGTTCGGCATCATCACATCCATCAGGATAACATCGTATGTATTCTCCGGTGCATCCAGATATGCATCGACCGCCTGATGTCCATCGGAGACTGCGCACACCTTTGCACCTGCATCCTCTAAGATAAATTTCACGATATCCCGGTTCAGATCATTATCCTCCGCCAGCAGAATCTGCATGCCTTGAATATCCGGAATCCCTTTTTCTATTTTCATGAAATCTTCATACGCATCTGTGGTAACCTTTTCAAACGGAATTGTAACAGTAAAGATACTTCCCACATTTTTCTGGCTTTCCACATAGATACTTCCCCCCATGAGATCCAGCAGATTCTTGGTGATGGGCATGCCAAGTCCGGTTCCCTGATAATTGCTTCGCACATCCATCGCTTCCTGCACAAACGGTTCAAAAATATGCGCGATAAAGTCTGCCTCCATTCCAACGCCGTTGTCTTCGACTATGAATTCATACTCAATACGAGCTGCATCCTCCATTGCAACACGCGCCTTGAACTTCACCATGCCCTCATAATGATTGTACTGGATTGCATTTGTAAGCAGATTCACCAATATCCGGCGCACATGTGCCGGACTTCCATACACTTTGCAATGACGCATATTATCCGCGATTTCCGTCACAATCTCAATTTTTTTCTCTTTTCCGCGCACCTGCACAAGTGCGATCATCTCTGTAATGATATCCACGATGTCAAACTCTTCATGCATCAGCACAACCGAACCATCCTGCAGCTTGCTCATTTCCAGCACATCATTGAGCAATGACATCAGATAATTTGCTGCAGTTTTTGCTCTGCTACGATTTACTTTCATTTGTTCCACGTCTTCCGGACACCGGTCGTTCATATCTATAATGCCGATAATGCCATTCAGCGGCGTGCGTATGTCATGCGACATACGGGACAAGAACTCTGATTTCGCTGCATTTGCACGCTGCGCCTCTTCAAGTGCCTGTGCCATAAGCTTCATCTGATCGCGTTCCTTCTGAATGAGCTTCTGTGTCTCCCGTATATAGCTGATATGCACTCCCACATCCTGCATCAGCTTCGTTGACATATCCAGAAATTCGGTTTCCGGATTGTCCAGACCCAGAAAACCATTTAACCGGTTATGTGAGATAATCGGCACTGCAATTTCTGTATAAATTCCCTGACGACGCAGGAAATCACATTCAAACGGCATCTCATTCTGCGCTTCCTCCAAATTGGAAATCATAATGCTCTCGCCCTGTTCAAACCGTTTCTGCCAATACGGAAGTTCCTGTACGCGAATCTCTTTTTTCTTCCGGTATTGCAAAGGATTTCTGCTGTCACGGCACCATTCAAACGTATTGCAGTAGCGTTCCTGTTCCGGCGATGTCCAGTCAAAAATATACACGCGTTCCGAATGCGTATATTTGCCAATCTCCTCTAAAAGCAATGGGATTCTGACATTCAGCTCTTCTTCCGTTTCCGCCTGATTCATCAATGCCAGCTTCTCAAAGATCGAATCCATATTCATAACTTGTTTTTTATATTTATCATTTATTTTCTGATCCATGCGATCCCCTGCCTTTACCAAATAAAAAAGAAGCATTGCGCTATACATGACAGGACAATACTTCTAATATACGTTCGTGCAACTGGCTGCCATCTTACAGGCCCTATAGCTTTGCGTCGCAATCTTTCGACTGTTTTGCCACATATAAACTTTACTATGCATGAAAATAGTAACACATACTATTATTGATTGCAATTGTATAATTTTACTAGAATCTTACATGGATTTTCGTGAATTTTTATCATATTCTTGCGTTATTTTAGTATTTATTTGTTCTTTTTTATATTACCTCCACCTGACAGGAACGCATCGTTGCAAGTGCTGCCTCATGCGCTTCCGGTGTCACGCCTGCACAACAGCCTGCATCCACACGAACTGTTGCCTCCGGATACAAGGCTTTCAGCAAGAGGGCATTTGAAACAACACAGATGTCCGTACATACACCGATCATTTCTATATCCAGATCCGAGCCATCTGCAGTCTCACTCGCAAGAACATCCTTCCAGCCTAAGAACCCGAACGTCGGCTTGTCCACCGTCTTATATTCCGAAGCAATTCCATCGGTGAGTTCTCCGCAGATCTGCCATCCATCTGTCCCCTTAATGCAATGTGGAACCGGCAGATGTTTTCCTTCATTTGTCAGCATATAATCTTCTCCATGCGTATCCCGCGTGAAAATGATCTCCTTACCCGCACGATCATACGCCTCGATTTTTTCCTTTACTTTCGGCAGAATCGCCTGCGCATCGTTCGACGCAAGCGCACCTGTTACAAAGTCATTCTGCATATCGACTACGATTAAAATGTTTCGCATATGTGTTCCTCCTTTTTTCTGCTATCAATCTAAATAATATCTTACTATATTTGCAGATATTAACCAACTATCTATTTTTCTTCACGCTTCGATACAACTCGTTGCTTGTCGCACTCCTTTTCCAATAGCAGAAAATTCGGACAAATATGTCTCTTTGCAAAACGCTCTTCACTGCAAATAATTCTATGTAGTTCTTGTGCCAAACGAAGAATTTCATTCCCATGCAGACGACACCACTTTAATTCCTGCTTACATTTACGTTTATATGATAGCTGAATTTGGGTATCCGTTGGCAATTCCTCTAGCTCAAATGGTGTAAGATATTCATCCCTCACCGGTATCATATTATTTATATTCAGAACTCCAATCACATTCCCATCATCATCTCTGATTTTTCTACAGGTTATATTCTCCGACATGCTTTTATATTTTTCTTTTTCCTCAACAGAGCTTAACGGAATGCAATATTTCCTTTCATTCACCAATACCAAAATCCCTAAAAATGGTCTGCCCTGTTTATGCGTCTGAGTCGATACTGATAAAATCGTGTTAGTTCTGCCTGTAGCTTTTTGCTCTACATTTTTAAGATTCCGAATATATTTCATATTCACTTTATATAAATTCCATTCATTATCCATAAAAAATAAAGGCTATGTATAAACATAGCCTTTTCAGTACCCGTCGTAACGGAGATACTCTGTTTCATAAGTCCACTGATTGGCAGGACCCTCCATCTGACTATGATTATATCAAGTTAATCTTGTTTGTCAACCGCCATTCCTTTCTCTTTTAATTTCTCGTAATATGCTTTATAACGGTACGCAGTTCTTCTGCTGATATCACCTTGCTCTACAATTTCCATAATCGTCTTTCCCTTTTCATACTGTACTGCAAATGCATTATAAGACTGCATCCATGCACGATCATGTTTCTTCCGACCCGCATATGCACGATTTTTATATTTTTCTAATTCTGCTTCTAATTGTCTATTTTTTTGTTCTAACTCATTGATTTTTTTTAATGCCTCTTCTAATGTTTGAATCATATCTCGCCTCGTGTGCCATTTATATTTTGGCACTATTATGTCACGATTTCCGAAATGTGTCAATATATTTTTGACACAGAGACAAGATGCGCTCTGCGCATCTTGCTCTGATTAGCGGTCGTCAAACGCA
>ERZ808270.505-NODE-505-length-22350-cov-6.864454_pt1 | contig 22350 bp, 19 predicted proteins | sample MGYA00521082_ERZ808270 | MGnify/ENA primary metagenome ERZ808270 (study PRJEB31516, sample SAMN03275594) | gut metagenome | biome: mammalia-associated habitat; material: feces | host: Papio cynocephalus | place: Kenya | collected 2012-07-27 ... | reverse complement strand
CAATGGAATACAATATAAATGACAAGATAGAATGGACCGTGATATTTGTCAGGGAGTTTGGCAAGCGTCATGGTTTGACATTGAAGCAGGCTTTCAATTATCTACTGCGCTATAAAGGCATTAGTTTTGTAGAACGCCATTACGACTATATGCACACTCAATCTTTTGCATCGGCTGTAGACGACATGACGGAATATTGCCATAAACAGGGAGGAGGTATCGCATGAGGCTATATCACGGGACAAATCAAAGCTTTGACTCTATCGACCTGATGAAATCTAAACCGAACAAGGATTTTGGGCGAGGCTTTTATCTTTCTGCCGATTATGAACAAGCTTTGAATATGGCAAAAATCAAAACGGAACAGTTGCAAGAGGGAGAGCCTATAGTTATGGAGTATGAGGTTGATGAGCACGAAATGCAAAAGCTGCAAATCTTGCGTTTTGAAGAATATAGTGAAGAATGGGCTGAATTCATACTTGCCAACAGAAGCAATGTGACAGGCGGTTCAATTCATCAATATGATATAGTTGTAGGTCCAATAGCAGATGACAGGGTAGGAGTTCAACTATGGAAATATGAAAACCAGTTGATTGATTTGCCAACGCTTGTGAAGAAACTGAAATATATGAAAGGAATGACCATTCAGTATTTCTTCGGAACAAAAAAAGCAATATCACTATTAAAACGAGTAAAATGATGGTGGATGAGAAAATAATGATGAAAGACAATATGGTAACAAAGCTTGCCGTATTGTTGATACAGCACGGAGAAACCTCCACAATGCAGGATGCTCTTTCGACGGTTTTGAATTCTGAAACGTATCAGCTTTTGCTAAATGACAAAACGTCTCTGTATTACCAAAGCCCCTACTATGTTTATGATTTTCTTGTAAATGAGCTTCATGAGGGAAAAGCAAAATAGAAGATTATGACAACAAAGGAAATTGACGAAAGGTCGTTAAACAACGCGCACCGTCTGTATGAGTCGGGCGATATAGACAAAATTCCTGTTGGAACTACAGCGGGTCTTCAGCAGATACACCATTATCTGTTCGAGGGCTTGTATCCTTTCGCAGGTGTCATCCGCGATAAGAATATAGCCAAAGGCGGTTTCCGCTTTGCCAATAGTCTTTATCTTGATGCAGCCCTTGCTGCCGTAGAAAAGATGCCTGAGGACACTTTCGAGCACATCATCGAGAAATATGTTGAGATGAACGTGTGTCATCCTTTCATGGAGGGCAATGGCCGTTCCACCCGCATCTGGCTTGACATGATACTGAAACGCTCTCTCGGTAAAGTGGTCAACTGGCAGTATGTGGACAAAGACCAATACCTCTCGGCCATGGAACGCTCACCCATCAACGACCTCGAACTACGTTATCTCCTTGCGCAGAATCTCACTTCCGACACAGACAACCGCGATGTGATATTCAAGGGGATAGAGCAGAGCTATTACTATGAGGGGTATGAGAAGTAAATAATTAATAGAACAAATATACAAATATAGAATGGCTGCAATAGACCAATATATAGAGCGAATATCTAATACTGAATTGCAAGAGCAAATCAGGGAAGAGGTGGCTCGACTGACAAAGAAAAAACGTTTCGGACTGGTTTATGAGAATCATTTGCCGGACAATGTAATCATGCCTGAAGTCACGATTCGCCGTGGAACGAAGGTGGCTTTGCGTGGTAAGACTCCTAATGACGTGTACGAAGTGCAAGACATAGAGAACAACAACGCTGTATGCCGAAATCTTGCTTCTTTGGAGGATAATACTTTCCTGCTTGAAGATTTGGTGGCTGTGGCACAACGTGGCGATGTTATATATCCTTATTTGAAGCCTATGGATAGCGTGGAGAATGCGCCAGATAGCGACTTGTGGCATACGCTGATAGAGGCAGACAATTATCATGCCTTGCAGACTCTTACATATCTTTATCCTGGTATGGTGGATTGTATATATATAGACCCTCCTTACAATAAGCCCGACTCTCACGATTGGAAATACAACTGCGACTATGTTGACGGTACGGATGCGTATCGTCATTCCAAATGGTTGTCGATGATGGAGGCGCGGTTGAAGATAGCTAAGAAGCTGCTTAACCCCAATGACTCTGTGCTTATAGTTACGATTGATGAGTTGGAATATCACCATCTTGGTTGTTTGTTGGAACAGATGTTTCCGGAGGCAAGAATTCAGATGGTTGATAGTATTATCAATCGAAAAGGGGTTTCACATAAAGGGAAAAGAGGTAATTCAAAAAGAGAACAAAAAGTCCAATTTTCTAGAGTGTCAGAGTTTATTTATTTTGTAATGTTTGGTGATTTCTCGATCAATAAGCAAACTTGTAATATGTTGGATAATCAAAATACAATATCAAAAGATAAAAATAGAAATATTCAATGGTTATCTATGTTACGAAGAGGCTCTGCTGCTCGTAGACAAGACAAGGAAAAACATTTTTATCCAATTTTTGTGAATCCACAAACTGCGACAATTGAAAAAGTCGGAGACTACTTGCCATTATCAGTTGATAGAAATTCAGTTAATGTTCCAAATGGACTTGTAGCTGTTTGGCCATTAAGAAAAAATGGAGATGAAGGGAGATGGCAATGTAAAAAAGAAACTTTTGAAAAATATCTATCGTTAGGTTGGGCAAAACTTGGCTCATACGACAAAAAGCAAGATAGATGGGCTATAAATTATCTGAATGAAGGTATACTTGAAGAAATCGAAAAAGGTTCAATTACAATTGAAGGAAAAGACAATAAAGGTGCTTTAATTCTTACTCGAACTGAGAATAAAGAAGTTGAGCCTAAATCTGTATGGAATCAGGTATTACATAATGCAAGTGAATATGGTACATCATTGTTACAGTTGATAATTGGCACAGATAGATTTGATTACCCTAAATCTCTATATGCTGTGCGGGATACTCTACGGCTGTGTTTATTGAACAAGCCCAACGCCCTCATCCTCGACTTCTTTGCAGGAAGTGGCACAACCCTCCATGCTGTAAACCTCTTGAACAAGGAAGATGGTGGGCATCGTCGTTGCATCATGGTGACCAACAACGAGATTGGCGAACCGAAAGAAAAGGAACTAAGACCGCAAGGCATTCGCCCCGGTGATGAAGAATGGGAAAAGTGGGGCATTGCCCGCTATGTGAACTGGCCACGGACGAAGTGTAGCATACTTGGCGTAGATGTGAACGGGAAGCCCATCGTGGGCGACTACATTACATCGTTGACAGAAACAAAGCTGACCGACAGGAAGTTTACGCAAATCAACTTCCTGACAGCCGATGCCACAAAAAAACAGAAGAAAGCCTTGGTGACGCTTATCAACAAGCAGAAAGACGTGAAGTTGCCAACGATGAGTGACGATGGGTCGTTCCTCGTGTCGGAAGACGATAGCAATAATGCCAGTATATTGTTTGATACAAACGAGACGGAGGCATGGATGGAAGCATTAGACGGCAACAGCCACATCACCAACTTCTACATTGTGGCAGAAAAGGATGCCGATTTCAAGCGAATAAAGGCTGAAGTGAGCGAAATGATGGGACAGATAGAGGAAACCATTCCAGTGAAGATGCCAATGAGCGACGGATTCAAGGCTAATGCAGCCTTCTTCAAACTCAGCTTTTTAGATAAACGTTCTGTAGCAAGAGGACGTCAGTTGCAAGAATTGTTGCCGTTGCTGTGGATGAAAGCAGGGGCAATAGGCAAGTGTCCAAAATGCTTCACAGGCGATTATGCCATTTTGTCAGAAAACCGCATGGCCATATTGACGGATGAGGCTTTCTTTGTACGTTTCAAGGAAGACATAAGCCAACATTCCGAGATTAAGGTGGTTTATCTGATTACCGACAGTCAGAGTGCGTACCTCACCATGACGAACGAGCTGAAAGGTATGAAGACCTACCAACTATACCGCGACTATCTGGACAATTTCCGTATCAATTATGCAACAAAATAAAGACAACACGCAATATGAACATATCTCTTAAACCATTCCAAAAAATCAGAGTAGGCGAACTTCGCAGAACTGCAGCCATGGCGCAAATGAATTGGCAGCATTTCGGACAGAAGCAAATCATATCGTTCACAGCCCCGACAGGTGCAGGAAAGACCATCATGATGGCTAACTTCATAGAGTCGGTTTTGTGTGGCGATGACGAGGGCATGGTGGCTGCAATACCCGATAGCATCTTTATATGGCTTAGCGACTCGCCTGAATTGAATGAGCAAAGCAAGCAGAAATTGGTGAGATATTGCAACAAGCTTGTGATAAGCCAGTTCAAGACATTGGATGAGTCGTTTCGTGGTGAAAAGCTTGAACCGGGTATGGTCTATTTTCTCAATACGCAGAAGTTAGGCAAGGGTAGCAAGATGGTTGGCACAGGCGATGGACGTGACTATACGATTTGGGAAACCATAGAAAACACCATAGAGGAATACGGACAGAATCTTGTGCTCATCATAGACGAGGCGCATCGTGGAGCAAAAGTCAACCAGACAACCATCATGCAGAAGTTCGTAAATGGTAGCCCAAAAGATGGTCTCTCTGCTCTGCCTTTCATCATCGGCATGAGTGCCACGCCCGAACGTTTCAACAAACTGGCCAATGCAAGTCTGTCAACCTTGAACAAGGTGGTTGTAACTCCGAAAGAAGTGCGTGAATCGGGATTGTTGAAGGATATTGTTGAGATTCACTATCCAGAAGAAAGTGCGATAAACAAAAACTTGGCTGTGCTTCAAGCTGCAGCCGATGAATGGAAGGACAAATGTCTCCATTGGCACGACTACACCGAGAAGCAACACTATCAGAATGTGTGTCCTATTTTCTTGATACAAGTGGAAGCTGGTACAACGGGTAGGGTTTCTGCAACCGATTTGGACGAATGTTTGCGTGAAGTGGAAAGGCGCACGGGCGAAACGTTTGAGAAAGGTGAAGTGGTACATGCTTTTGGTGAGCAAGGCACATTGTCGATCAATGGACTTGAGGTGCCTTATTGTGAGCCGTCGGCCATCAATGATGACAGAAACATAAAAATAGTATTTTTCAAGGAAGCATTATCTACAGGATGGGATTGTCCACGTGCTGAAGCTATGATGTCTTATCGTGTGGCAAAAGATGCCACATACATAGCACAGCTGCTTGGCAGGATGATTCGCACACCATTGAGAATGCGCATTGAGGTGGATGAGTCGTTAAACTATGTGCATCTGTATCTGCCACACTTTGATGCGGATACTGTAGCCGATGTCGTAAAGAATCTGTCGGAAGAAGAAGGTGGCGATTTGCCTACCGACATTCAGACCGTGCAAGGCGGCAAGAAGGCAACGGTGGTGATGACTGCAAAAAGGCCTGTCGCAACGATTTCGTCAAGTCAGCAGCAATCACATGCATCAGTAGTCCAAACGACTTCCGTTAATACTGTTGATACATCCAAAATAGATGCTGTGAATACATCTGGCGGCACCTCGTCAAATGCCTTAGATGTAACAGAACTGCATGGCACAACGCCAAATACTGAGCAGCCCGATGTTGAATTATTCCAATCGGCACAACATCAAAATGAATCTGACGCTGACAATACGGATAAATCTGAAACATTCGCAAATTCAGATGATGTCACCGATCCATATGAAACAGTGAAGGATGCTATTAATCAAGCGGAAATATTGACGTATGAGGTAAAAAAGGCTACAGTAACAAGAAACTATCTTAGAGCACTCTTCGATATGGCTCGTCTTGCATTAATTACAGGTATGGATGCAACCGCTAAGGCTGTGGATGATGTGAAAGACGCTGTTGCGAAAAGAATACATATGTACATTGAACAGTTGAAATCTGCAAACGAATATGACGCTTTGGTCGAAAAGGCTTTAACTTTCCAATTAAATACTCTTAGTGTTGAATTTTACAAGAGTGGGAATACATATGATTTCCAGCAGGGACCAAATCTCTTTTCAAGAACAGATGCCGGATTAAGCCATCAATATCAACAGGCAAATATTCTGCTGTGTGGGGAAGGAGTAGGCGACAGATACGCTGATTTATATGAAGATGGAGGGGATGAGTATGCCTATATGTATGATGTTATTCTATATGCAGCTGACCAGCATCAGCGTGATTTACTAATGGATTATGCCAAGGGGGAGTTTGAACGGTTGGCAGATATGTATCGTCCCAAAACCAAACTTCTCCAGGAAAAGTATAGACTGCAGTATAATAATCTCGTTGCACAAGGCAGTACTGTCTCCAAACATTTATTCCATTTACCAGAAACTATCAATGTAGACCTTGACTATGATGGCGACATTTGTACCGATCATCTGTTTGTAAATTCAGAAGGTACAGCCACATTCAAGTTGAAAGGATGGGAGCCACAGACTTTGGATGAAGAACGAAAACATCCACAGTTTGTTTGCTGGCTTCGCAATCAAGATCGCAAACCATGGGCTTTATGCATTCCATACGAATGTGGCAATGAAACAAAGAGATTTTATCCCGACTTTATTGTCGTTAGGCATGACGGGAATAATGGTTATGATTTTTCCCTTCTCGAACCACACAGGGATGACAAGACCGATAATTTGCCAAAAGCAAAAGCTCTTGCTAAGTATGCCAAGGAGTGTCTGAGTTTCAGTAGAATTCAGATGTTGAGGAAGAAAGGCGATCGGATGCTTCGATTGGATTTCTGCAAGTTGGCAGTAAGAAATAAAGTGCTTGATTGTGTAACTGAGGATGATTTTAATGCAGTCTTCAATGCTGAGGGTGAGTTCGGTATATGAAATAAAGATGTAATAAAAAATATTGTAAACAAATTAAAAGATAAAATGGCACAAGAAAGTAACATCCCTGACATCCAATCCCCTTTCGATCAACTTCGGTAGGTGGATGCCGATGGCAAAGAGTGGTGGAAATCGCGAATCTGTTCCTACTGCCAATTACCATCTTTACTAAATAGATAAAAGCGGAGAAATCCATTTGTCCGGTGCAATTAGAAAAAATCGAATACCTTCGGACAAGTGGTCAGGTGAGTTAATAATGTACAATCTCGACAGAATACGAAAATTCCAGTTCATTCAAAGCCGTGAAATAATGTCAGATTTTAATAAACAAATAGAGCAGCCGTTTTGTGAAGACGAGAAATAAATTAATGAACGACAATCATAAGCAACAATACATAGATTTTGAAGCCTACGAGCGTGTGGCAGAGCCGCATAAACGCGAGAGGGCTTCGGCATGGCGCACGGCTATTGGTCTGCAAGATGTTGACGGACTGAAGGTGTCTGACTATCTAAAGGAGACGGCTGTCAGGCATATTGAGGGAGACATTACTATCGATGATGTTCGTGAACAGTTGAAGTCGTATTATGTCAACAAAGCTACTCATGACGAGGACGATGCAGAAAAGGAAGAGGCCGACCGTGTGGCTGCCAATATAGCCAAGCTACTGAGTGAGCAGTCATTCTCGTTTACAGCATTAGAGTTTTTGAATATCCATAGGCACTTGTTTGAGGGTGTATTCAAGCATGCCGGTGAGGTGAGGCCCTATGACATCAGCAAAAAGGAATGGGTGTTGCAAGGCGATAGCGTTGTGTATGGCCGTGCTGCCGACATTATGATGGCGTTGCGATATGACATTCAGCAAGAAAAGGACTTTAGTTATAAAGGACTGCCAACGGATGAAATCATCAGTCACATTGTAGATTTCGTCACCTTGCTATGGCAGAACCATCCGTTTCGTGAGGGCAACACACGAACAACGGCGGTGTTTGTCATCAAATATCTGCGCTCTATCGGATTCAAGGTGGACAACGATTTGTTTGCCGACAACTCTTGGTATTTCCGCAATGCCCTTGTTCGTGCCAACTATCGCAATCCGTCAAAGGGTATAGAGCCCAACAAGTCTTTTCTCATCAGATTCTTCCGTAATTTGATGTTGGGCGAACATCATGAACTGAAGAACCGCTATATGCTGATAGGGTATAGCGATACTGACGGACCCCATACAAGTACCCATACAAGCACCCATACAAGTTTTGATGAAACCGTATCTACGTTATCTGAAAATATAAAACGTTTACTTGTTGCGATTGGCACAGATGAAAAGAGCGTAAAGGAAATGATGGTGGCGGTCGGTTTGAAGAATCGTCCCAATTTCCTTGAATATTCTCTTACGCCAGCCATCTGTGAAGGCTTTGTAAAAATGAAATTTCCCAACTCGCCCCGTCACCCTCGCCAGAAGTATCTTCTGACGGTGAAAGGATTAGCGGTGTATGATGAGTGTGTCAAATCAAAGTGAATCCTCGTCCACTCCAAGTCCGAAGAGAGCGAAGTCGCCCTTGAGTGGGTCGTCGGGGAAAATCTCGAGCATGGCGTCGGTGAGCCGTCGCGCCGTGGGCATCGAGGCAGTGCGGCTTGAGAGCAGCCCCATGCGGCATGCTTCCTGCACCACGTGCGTGTCGAGCGGCATGATGAGCGAGCGGCGGTCGATGATGTCGGCCCAGAGTCCGAGGTCGATGGGCGAGCCGCTGCGCACCATCCATCTTAGGAACATGCACACGCGCTTGCATGCCGACGCCGTGCTTTTCGGCACTATCTTGCTTGCCCCGCGCTCGGCGAAATAGCTGCACAGTGCCGCTACGGCTTCGATGCCCGTCGTGGCGTGTGCCGCCACATACCGTTTCATGCTGCCGTGTTCAGAGAGCATGCTCTCATAGGCGGCCAGGAGACAGTGGACGTCGTGAGATGTGTAGAGCCGATAGTAGCATGTGGCGGAGTCGGCTATGTCGCTGCGCCATGCGCCGGAGCGCACCCAGTGGTCCACCTCGCCATGAGAAGCGTCGAGGAAATATTGTATTTTTGGGAAGAACTGCTTGCGCGCCCCGTAGCTTAGGCATGACGCAAGGAAGGCGATGGCCTCCTGATCGGTGGCACCGTCGACTCTGTGCATGAACGAGCTGGGGTCGGCTGGAAGAAACGCTGTCGTCTCGTATTTGTCGGCAAGCATGCGTATGCGTTGCTTGAGTGATGGTTCAATATTCATTTATGTATTGCTTTATGTTTAGCGTATAGTCGCTTAATGATTGTAGATGTAAAGGTACAAAAAAAAGCGATAACCTTCACAGGCGACCGCTTCAAATCTTCAATAGGTATTAGTCTTTCTTTAAGGTAAAAAGATTGTTTTCAGGATAACTGATGCAAAGATATTATATTTTTTACATTTACCAAACTTTTTAAGCATTTATTTTTATAAAAATATTTGTGCTCCCACACAAATGAAAGCTGTGCACAATCGCACAGTAAACGTTTACATTCTTCTTTTTGTGCTTTGTTGCTTGTGTATGTTGTCATTTAGTAATTTATTTTACTAAAATGATGACGAAATAAAATAAAATTAGTAATTTTGTAGTCGAAAATCAAATAGCGGAAGTATGAACAAGGAGTATTTGATATACAAACTCTCTGACGAGGTGAAATCCTCGTGCAAGATAGACAACGCGCTCTTCCAGAAATACGGTGTGAAACGCGGATTGCGCAACGAAGACGGAAGTGGAGTGCTTGTGGGCTTGACAAACATCGGCAATGTTGTAGGCTACGAGCGTGCTGCCGACGGACATCTTGAGCCTACCGAGGGCAAACTGTTCTATCGAGGCTATGAGCTCAACGATCTTGTGACGCCTATCATCAATGAGAAGCGCTTCGGTTTTGAGGAGATTGCCTATCTGCTCTTGTCGGGCAGACTGCCCGACCGTGAGGACCTTGTTTCCTTTCGTGAGCTTGTCAACGACAATATGTCGCTCGATCATAAGACCATCGTCCACATCATCGACCTTGAAGGTTCCAACATCATGAATATCCTTGCACGTAGCGTGCTTGAGATGTACACGTTCGACCCTAATCCAGATGATTTGTCGCGCGACAACCTCATGCGCCAAGCTGTGGAGCTGATGGCGCGCTTCCCAACCATAATTGCCTATGCCTACAACATTTACAGGCACAGTATGCAGGGACGCTCTCTCCACATTCGACATCCGCGTGAGAACATGTCGATAGCGGAGAACTTCCTTTACATGCTGAAGCACGAGGACTTCACGGAACTTGATGCACGTATGCTCGACCTTCTTCTAATCATTCAAGCAGAGCATGGCGGAGGTAATAACTCCACGTTCACAGTCCGCGTAACGTCGTCAGCCCGCACCGATACCTATTCGAGTATAGCTGCAGGAATAGGCTCGCTGAAAGGTCCACTCCATGGCGGAGCGAACATTAAGGTGATAAACATGTTCCATCATCTCAAGGAACAGATACACGACTGGACTTCCATCGACGAGATAGACACCTATCTCAACCGCATACTCAACAAGGAAGTGTACGACAAGTCGGGACTTATCTACGGCATCGGACACGCCGTCTACACACTGAGCGACCCGCGCGCGAAGCAACTCAAGCGCCTTGCTGGCGAGCTCGCGAAGGAAAAGGGGCGTGAGGCGGAATACGACTTCCTGCGACTTCTTGAGCAGGAGGGCATAAAATGCGTGCAGGCTCATCGCCATTCAAATAAACCTATCTGTGCCAATGTCGATTTCTATTCAGGCTTTATCTATGAGATGATAGGCTTGCCGGAAGAAATCTACACCCCAATCTTTGCTATGGCACGCATCGTGGGCTGGATGGCCCACCGCATAGAGGAAATAAACATGGACGGCAGACGCATCATTCGCCCTGCATACAAGAATGTGCTTGACGTGAAAGAGTACACTCCTTTGTCAGCGCGCTGACAAAGGGAAACTTTGAGCTCTGGATTAGTTGGCTTCGCCGGTTTTGAATTGCCCAATTAGAAATTGGCGGAATCAATAATTCGTAACTCCAAAAACATAACTCGTAATTTAATTTCAAATACCAATAAAAAGAATGAACGCAATTGAAACAGTGGAGCGTCTTAAGCAGCGCTTCCCAAATGAGCCTGAGTACATTCAGGCAGTAAGCCAAGTCCTCGGCACCATCGAGGAGGAGTACAACCGCCATCCGGAATTCGACCGCGCCAATCTCATTGAGCGTCTTTGCATTCCCGACCGCATCATCTCTTTCCGCGTTACGTGGGTTGACGACAAGGGCAACGTGCAGACCAACATGGGCTACCGCATACAGCACAACAACTGCATTGGTCCGTACAAGGGAGGTATCCGTTTCCACGCTTCCGTGAATCCTTCTATCCTGAAGTTCCTTGCTTTCGAGCAGACTTTCAAGAATGCCCTCACAACATTGCCTATGGGCGGTGCAAAGGGTGGCTCTGACTTCTCGCCGCGCGGCAAGAGCAACGCTGAGGTGATGCGTTTCTGCCAGGCGTTCATGAACGAGCTTTATCGCCACATCGGTCCCGACGAGGACGTGCCTGCTGGCGACATCGGCGTGGGAGGCCGCGAGGTAGGCTTCATGTTCGGTCAGTACAAGAAGCTTACGCATCAGTTTGTAGGTGTGCTCACGGGCAAGGGCCAGGAGTTTGGCGGCTCACTCATCCGTCCAGAGGCAACGGGCTACGGCAACGTGTATTTCCTTGAGAACATGCTCAAGACACGTGGCATAGAGCTGAAGGGCAAGCGCGTGCTCGTGAGTGGTTCGGGCAATGTGGCACAGTACACCGTGGAGAAACTCATCCAGCTCGGTGCAGTGCCCGTCACGCTGTCTGATTCTGATGGCTATATCTACGATCCCGACGGCATCGACGCAGAGAAACTCGCATACGTAAAGGAACTGAAGAACGTGGAGCGTGGCCGCATACGCGAGTATGCCGAGGAGTATGGCGTGAAGTATGTTGCCGGAGCTCGTCCTTGGGGCGAGAAGGCCGACATCGCTCTTCCATCTGCCACACAGAACGAGATCGACGGCGACGACGCACGCACGCTTGTTGCCAACGGTGTGATTGCCGTGAGCGAGGGTGCCAACATGCCTTCCACTCCGGAGGCCATCAAGGTGTTCCAGGACGCCAAGTTGCTCTATGCTCCGGGCAAGGCAGCCAATGCAGGTGGCGTGGCAGTGTCTGGCTTGGAGATGAGCCAGAACTCAGAGCGTCTGCGTTGGAGCAGCGAGGAAGTGGACGCTAAGCTTCATGGTATCATGAACGAGATTCATGCCAACTGCGTGAAACACGGTACGGAAGCCGACGGCTATGTCAACTACGTACGCGGTGCCAACGTGACGGGATTCCTCAAGGTTGCCAAGGCTATGATGGCACAGGGCATCGTGTAAGAGATAAAATAAGTATATAGAATACATAAGAACAGCCAGTACTTTTAGGCGCAATCTTTTGCTTGTACCTAAAAGTACTGGCTGTTCTTATGTTTAGAGCAAAAGCTATAGGTGGGGATTATCTGCCGTCTGCCATGAATGGTGTTGGCATGTAAAAATTAACGGCTATTATACGATAGCCGACAGACGGTTGTTTCATTGGCCGTCATTGCTATCGTATAATAACCGTAAATGTTATTATTAAAATTCAATTTTCGGATTTAGAGCTCGTTCCTTACTTCCTTGCCCATCTGCATTACATAAGTGAGATTGAGATTCTCGTCGAACATCATAATGTCGGCATCCTTGCCATCCTCGAGCGATCCCTTGCGGTCGGACACGCCCATAATCTTGGCTGGTGTCTCGCTCGCCATGCGTGATGCGTCCTCGAGAGGAATGTTTGCCTTCTGCACGCAAGTGCGAATGAGAACATCCATCGTGGCTATAGAACCGGCTAATGCCGAGTGGTCGGCCACCTTGCACACGCCGTCCTCCAGGATGACGCGCGGCTCTGAAGCCACGGCGCAGTTGCTGTCGGCGTAAGCCAGCGAGTCGGTGATGAGCGCTGTCTTGTCTACGCCCTTTATCTGGTAGGCCATTCTGAGCATCAATGGCGGCACGTGAATGCCGTCGGCTATCACTTCTACTGTCATGTCCTGCAAGGCATACACGCTTTCTACTGTGCCCGCCACCTTGAATTCATGTTCCTTGTAGACCACTGGCATGGCGTTGTAGAAATGAGCGGCATGCTTCATGCCGGCATCGTGACCTGCCACCACATTCTCGTAGGTGGCTCGAGTGCACGTTAGGGCAGTGACTACGCCGTGCTTGCTGCATGCCGTGATGAACTCATCCGAGCCCGGAAGTTCGGGAGCCTCGTCCCAGCGCTTTATACATTTGTATTTGTCGAGCAGCATACAATACTCTTCTGCATCGGGAGCTTTTATCAACTCAGGGCTCTGCGCTCCTGCCTGCTTTGGGTTGAGATAAGAGCCTTCGATGTGCAAGCCAAGTATCGGAGAGTTCTCCTCAGCCATGAGTCTTTCGCACGTCTTGCAAGCAGTTTCTATCGTAGCCGCAGTCGCTGCAGAGAGGGTGGGGTAGATAGATGTGGAGCCATGCTTCACGTGTGTGGCAACAGCAGCGCGGAAAGCCTCCTCGTCGCCTTCGATGAAATCATGTCCGCCACCGCCATGTACATGCATGTCCACTCCGCCTGGGAGCACACTGCATCCCTTGGCGTCGACGATTTCGGCATCCTTTATGTGAAGGTCGATGTTCGACACTGCCAATATCTTGCTCCCGTCGACAATTACCGATCCGCCTTCAAGCCATCCCTTAGGTGTAAGGATGCGACCATTGACAATTTGCTTCAGCATATCTCGTGTAATTTAGTGTATGTATTCTTTTATATTTTGTTTAGAGCTCGTTCACTACCTCACGTCCCATCTGCATGACATAAGTGAGATTGAGGTTCTCGTCAAACATCATGATGTCGGCGTCCTTGCCGTCCTCAAGCGAACCTTTGCGGTCGAACACGCCCATAATCTTGGCAGGAGTCTCGCTCGCCATGCGGCATGCGTCAGCCAATGGGATGTTGGCCTTCTGCACACAGGTGCGTATGAGTCGGTCCATTGTGGCAATGGAACCGGCAAGAGCCGAGTGGTCGGCGAGTTTGCACACGCCGTCCTCGAGAATCACGCGCGGGTCGAAAGCCACGTCGCCGTCGCTTGCAGCACACGCCAGTGAGTCGGTGATGAGCGCCGTCTTCTCCACGCCCTTTATTTGGTAGACCACGCGCAGCATGACTGGCGGCACGTGTATGCCGTCGGCAATCACTTCTACGGTCATGTCCTGCAAGGCATAGACGCTCTCCACGGTGCCCGGCACCTTGAACTCATGCTCCTTGTATACCACGGGCATTGCGTTGTAGAAGTGTGTGGCGTGGGTCATGCCGGCGTCGTGGCCGGCAAGCACGTCCTCATAAGTGGCGCGCGTGTGGGCTACTGACGGCAGCACGCCGTGCTTGCGGCAAGCCTTGATGAACTCCACAGAGCCTGGAAGTTCGGGAGCCTCGTCCCAGCGTTTTATACATTTATATTTGTCGAGCAGCGGCTCATACTCCTCTGGCACCGGGGCCTTGATCCATTCGGGAATTTGCGCACCTGCCTGCTTCGGGTTGAAGTAGGGACCCTCGAGGTGGAGTCCGAGCACGGGGCTATTCTCCTCTGCCATGAGTTTCTCGCAGGTCTGGCATGCAGCCTCAATCATTGGGACTGTCGACGACGAGAGAGTGGGGAATATAGCGGTTGTTCCGTGTTTCATATGTGCGTTGATGGCCACACGGAAAGCCTCTTCCGAACCCTCCATAAAGTCGCGTCCGCCACCGCCGTGCACGTGCATTTCGATGCCGCCAGGCACCACGTGACACCCCTTGGCGTCGATAATCTCGGCATCCTCGATGCTGAGGTCGATGTTTGAAACAGCCTTGATTTTGTTGCCGTCGATGATTACGGAACCGCCTTCAAGCCAACCTTGTGGTGTAAGTATGCGACCGTTGATGATTTGTTTAAGCATGATTGTTCGTTTTGTAATTAGCAGAGATGCGAGACATATATAAGGTAGCACGCAAGACTTTTAAGTTCTTTAGTAAAATTTTCACTGCAAAGGTAACAATTAATATACAAATTGCAAAAACAACTTTCAAAAAATCAATAGTTTTAAAAACTTTTTAGCTATACTCCAACATTGCAACCAAGTTGCAACGGCTTTGTCTTAACTTTGCACCCGGATAATAAAAACAAAGACAACATATTTATGGAAGAAAAAAATCAAAAATCTCATGAACATCATCACGACCACGACGGCATGAAGGGGAAGATTGTCCTCATTGCGGCAACAGTCGTGCTGCTCATAGCTGCAGTGCTAATCGAGAGAAATTGCGAGCTTGCCACCTGGCAGCTCCTGCTCGTGTATCTTGTGCCTTATCTGCTCATCGGTCACGACACACTTTGCGAAGCCGTAGAAGGCATAGCCCACGGCGACGCCTTCAACGAGGATTTCCTCATGACGATTGCCACGGTCGGCGCTTTGTGCATAGGCTTCCTTCCCGGCGCAGATACGGAATTTCTTGAGGCTGTGTTCGTGATGCTGTTCTTTCAGGTGGGCGAACTCTTTGAGGGCTATGCTGAAGGCAAGAGTCGTGACAGCATCTCTCACTTGATGGACATACGCCCCGACACGGCTTTCGTGGAGCGTGACGGCAAACTGAAGGAGGTGGCTCCAAAGGAAGTGGCTGTTGGCGAAACTATCGTTGTGAAACCGGGTGAGAAGGTGCCTCTTGATGGCGTAGTGGTTGACGGTGAGTCGTCATTGAACACCATTGCTTTGACCGGCGAGAGCGTTCCGCGTGAGGTGGCTAAAGATGACAGCGTTATTTCGGGATGTATCAATCTTACGGGCGTAATACGAGTAAAAACTACAAAGAACTTCGGGGAGAGTACAGTCTCGAAGATAATAAAACTCGTGGAGAGTGCCGACGAGAACAAGTCGCGAAGCGAGTCGTTCATCACGCGTTTCGCCCGTGTGTATACGCCGATAGTTGTCGTGGCAGCGCTTGTGCTTGCTTTTGTGCCGCCATTGCTTTCGGCAGAAGGCTTTACTGCTGCTTTCGCCACATGGCTCCATCGTGCACTCATCTTCCTCGTCGTTTCGTGTCCGTGTGCGCTTGTCATAAGTGTGCCGCTGACATTCTTCGGCGGACTTGGAGGAGCTTCGCGCAATGGCATCCTTGTGAAAGGAAGCAACTATATGGACACGCTTGCGCGACTTGGCACCGTTGTGTTTGACAAGACAGGCACTCTCACGCATGGCGAATTTGTCGTGACAGCAGTGCATCCCGACAATTTCGATGAGAGGGAACTCCTGCATCTTGCTGCACATGTTGAGCACTATTCTACTCACCCCATTGGAGCCGCCTTGCGCAATGCCTTCCCGGCTGAGGCTACAGACGGTTGTCATATCTCGGACGTAGAGGAGATTGCCGGACGAGGTATCCGAGCCAATGTGGAGGGGCGTGTGGTATGTGTCGGCAATTCGAAGATGATGCATGACCTTGGTATAGCCGACCACAATTGCCACCTTGTTGGCACTGTCATCCACGTGGTTGTCGACGGCAAGTATGCGGGTCACATCGTCATCAACGATCGCGTGAAGGAGGATAGCAAGGAGGCCATTGATGCTCTGAAGCGTCTTGGCGTTGAAAAAAACGTTATGCTTACGGGAGACCGTGAGGCTGTGGCACTTGACGTAGCAGAGAAACTTGGAATCGACGAATGTCATGCCGAACTGCTGCCTACTGACAAGGTGGAGCAGGTGGAGCGCCTCCTTAAAGAAAAGTCAGAGGATAAGAAGAGCCTTGCTTTCGTCGGCGACGGCATCAACGATGCTCCCGTGCTAAAACGGGCTGACGTCGGCATCGCCATGGGAGGACTTGGAAGTGATGCTGCAATAGATGCTGCCGATGTGGTGCTCATGGACGATAAACCTTCTAAAATCGCCACTGCAGTGGAAATCTCGCGCCGCACGATACACATTGCTCATGAGAACGTGTGGTTTGCCATTGGCGTTAAGGTAGCGATACTCGGACTCGCTACGGTTGGTCTTGGAACGATGTGGATGGCTGTGTTCGCTGATGTCGGTGTGACAGTGCTGGCGGTGCTCAACGCCATGAGGGCATTGAGGTATAAATGATGTATAGTTGACGAGTTGACGAGTTGATTGTTTGTTATAGGGGTATAGGTAATTGGAGTGACACACTCTCAACTTTAACTCCTTTTCTCGAACATTCCGAGTCGGTGGCTCACTCCCTTGCGGTTGAGTGTGCGAAGAACATAGACGCCGTTGGGCAGAGTCTTTATGCTTGCTGTCGATTGGCGGCGATGGTAGGGCAGTGTCGTCATGACGCTGCCCTCAATTGTTTCGACGAGCAGGTAGTCGAAGTCGGCAAGAAGAGCGGTGGACGGCAACTCTACAACACTCCCGTCGCAAGCCAAATAGCCACTTTCTCCATTCCTTTCAGTTTCTGGCGACGGCTCTTGCAGTGCTTTACTCTCGTTGCCGTAACGGTCGGTGGCGCAGATGGCGTAGTGTATGTTGTTGTCATGCGGAATGATGAGGCTTCTCCCTTGGCGGCGTATGGCGACAATATTGTGTGCGTCGTTGATGTCAACTGGGTATTCGCGTGAAGCGTAGACATTGAAGTAGATGGCTGTGGAGTCACTGACGGCATGTTGCCACGATAATAGGGTGGTGGCATCGCTGCGGTTGGAGAGCTTCATGCCGAAGGGCATGCTCGGACGCTTTGCTCCCATCCATGTCATTGGCGGCACGAGCGACGGGGTGCGGCAGTAGGTGTCCGTAGCAAATTGGTAGATACCCTTGGTGTTGTCGGTGAAGAATTTGGAGCGGAAGTAGGCGTGTCCGAGCCCGTTGCGACGCAGAAACTCCAATTCGCGTGTTATGTCAGACAGTGGCCAGTTCTTCTCGCGTGGCGACATAAAGTAGATGCCCAGTCCAGGCACGATGATGCGCCCGTGACTCTGCTCCTTCCAGTCGAGGGCAAAAGGGAAAAAATTGTTGTCGCGGAAGTACATCATCGGGAACAATTCGTCCATGAGTCCGTCGCGCAGCCATCCTATTGCGTCCTGGCACACGGCATTGTAGGCATTCCATCCATGACTCCAATAGCGTGAGGTGTCGTCATACTTGCCGATGGGCGAACAACTCATTTTTACCCACGGCTTCAATTTCTTAACGCGCTCCGACACTTCGCGCACGATACGCGAGATGTTTTCTCTGCCTGCAGCCTTCGACATCGTTTTGAGCTTCGGCAACTCTTCCGGATAGCGTATGTAGTCGAGGTGTATGCCGTCAATGTCGTAGCGGCTCACCACCTCGCCGCAGATGTTGGCAAGGTAGTCGGCAGTCTGTTTCGATTCCGGGTTCATATAGCCGTCGGCGTTAATCTTGATGATATTGCCAGGCATCTTCTTGCGCAGAGTCTTGCATCCCAGCGCGTCCCATTTGCCGACGGGCATTGTTACAATCCAAGCATGAAGTTCCATGCCTCGCCGATGGCATTCGTCAATGGCAAACTGCAAGGCGTCGTAGCCAGGCGATTTGCCGGGAAATCCAGACAGACAGCCATCCCAAGGTTCGATGGAAGAGGGGTATATAACGGTGCCCCGCACGCGTGTCTGAAGCAGTACGGTGTTGATGCCTACACGTTGCAATTTGTCGAGAATGTTCGTCAACTCGCCTTTCTGTTTCTCTATGGAACGGGCCGATTGCGCATAGGAGTGGGGCCAGTCAATGCCGCCGATGGTTGTCAGCCATACAGCCCTCACCTCATATTTCGGAGTGGTAGTTTGCTGTGAGAAGGTGCTGACGGAGAGTAATAATAATATAATAATTAGGTATAAATTTCTCATGTTGTGTTCGTATTTTCTTTCTTAGCGAACACAAAGGTAAGTATATTTTTCCGTTTGTCAAATATATTATGTACTTTTGCATTTTTAAAAACCACAACTTATGAAAAAGAAATTATTGGCAATCGCATTGGCTCTTCTCACATCAACAGGCACTTACGCCCAGTTTGAGAGGAACAAGGTCTACGTAGGCTCATCGCTTACCGGGCTCAATATGAAATATAATGGTTCGGATAAATTCAGCTTTGGATTCAACGCTATGGGCGGATGGTTCGTTACAGACGATGTGCTCCTTTATGGGCAGACTGGCTACTCCCATTCTGGCAATAGCGACGACCGCTTCAATGTAGGCGCAGGTGCACGTTACTACATCGAACAGAACGGCATCTTCCTTGGCGCCAATTGCAAGTATGTACATGGCGGCGGCGGTTATGACGACTTTGTGCCCGGAGTTGAGGTGGGCTATTCGTTCTTCGTCAACAACAGTGTGACCATTGAGCCTGCCGTTTATTACGACCAGTCGTTTAAAAGCCACAGCGACTATTCTACAATTGGCCTACGTCTCGGTGTCGGCGTCTATCTCTTCAAAAAGTAAATGGAGAATGCTTATCCGTCGCAGTTACTTGAGAAAGCTGTTGGCGAGTTTTCCAAACTCCCAGGTATAGGCAGAAAGACAGCCCTGCGACTCGTGCTCGACCTTCTTCGCCGTTCGGAGGAGGAGGTCGACGGCTTCACTACTGCTGTTTCCCGGCTGCGCAAGGAAGTGAAGTACTGCCGTGTCTGCCATAACATCAGCGACACAGACATTTGTCCTATCTGTTCCGATTCCCACCGCGACGCTTCCACGATTTGCGTTGTGGAGAACATACGTGACGTGATGGCTGTGGAGAACACGCAGCAGTACAATGGACTCTATCATGTACTTGGCGGCATCATATCGCCGATGGACGGCGTAGGACCAAGCGACATTGAGATAGACTCGCTTGTTGAGCGCGTGGCTGAGGGTGGTGTGAAGGAGGTTATACTCGCATTAAGCTCTACGATGGAGGGCGACACCACCAACTTCTACATTTCGCGTAAACTTGCCCCTTATGACATCACGCTCAGCGTAATTGCACGTGGCATCTCTGTGGGCGACGAACTCGAATACACCGATGAGGTGACGCTCGGTAGGGCAATACTCAACAGAACACAAATGACCGACAAAAGATGAAACGTACAAGTAATATATTAATGTCGACATTCGCCGCCTTTCTGGCTTTGTCGTTGCTGCTCGTCGTTCTGTTCGAGAGCGGAGTGTTGCCCGCTGGCGTGCTTGCCGGCAATTCGTCGTCAGAGGAGTTCGTAGTGTTATGTCTAATGGAGTTGCTTACGATATGTGTTATTCCCGTGGCACTGCGTCTTTTCAAGTTTCGCCGTGTGGCGTCATGTCTCCCTAAAGAGGGTGGATTGCTGCGCTACGGCATGTTGCGATTACTTGCGCTGTGTATGCCAATGCTGGCTAACACGTTGCTTTACTATCTCTATATGAACGTGGCATTCGGCTATATGGGGATAATTCTTCTTCTTTGCCTTGCCTTCGTGCTGCCAACGAAGGAACGTTGCGAGATGGAGTCGCGCCGCTTGGACGAGACTCCAGACAACGACGTGCAACACATTAAACAATAAAAAACGAATTGAAACTTTCAGTAATAATAGTAAGCTATAAGGTTAGGTTCTACATTGAGCAGAGCCTCAGGTCGCTATTGCGTGCAGTGGATGGAATTGACACCGAAATATTCGTGGTCGACAACCATTCAGATGACGGAAGCGTGGAGTTTATTAGCGAGCGCTTTCCTGACGTGAACGTAATAGACAGCAGTCGCAACCTCGGCTTTTCACGTGCCAACAACCTTGCCATGCGTCAATGTGAAGGAGAGTACATCCTGCTTCTTAATCCCGACACAATCGTTGCCGAGACAACCATTCGTGATGTGCTCAATTTTATGGACACGCATCCAAAGGCAGGCGGCGCGGGGGTAATGATGCTCAAGGACAACGGTGAGAAGGCTATGGAGTCACGCCGCGGCATACCGACACCTATGACGTCATTCTATAAGATGAGCGGCCTTTGCGGACGCTATCCCATGAGCCACCGTTTCGGCCACTATTATATGAGTTATCTTCCCTGGGACAAACCGGAGCGAATAGAGATAGTGAGTGGAGCTTTCTTCATGCTTCGTCATGCGGCAATTAATAAGGTGGGTATGCTTGATGAAGACTTCTTTATGTACGGCGAGGACATTGACCTCTCCTACAGACTTCTCAAGGGTGGTTATGAGAATTGGTACATTCCTGCCCCCATCCTTCACTACAAGGGAGAGAGCACGCACAAGTCATCGTTCCGCTACGTACACGTCTTCTACGAGGCCATGCTCATATTCCTGAGCAAGCATTATGGAAATGTGAGCATCTTTGTCAGTCTTCCTATAAAGATTGCTATCTACGCCAAGGCATTGCTGACGCTTGTGCGTATGCAGATGCACGGCATGCGTAAGGTGCTTGGCTTCGTACAGAGACGCAAGGTCCAACCGACAACGTATCTGTTTATTGGCTCCGCCAAAACTATAGAGCGCTGCCGTCAATTAGCCCGCCATCATGGGCTCGATGCGCAGTTTGTGACTGGCACATCAGTAACGTTGCCTTCCGGCCACGTTGGATTGGACTTGCCGAATGGACAGCGCGTGTTTGCCGTCTACGACACGGAGGCCTACACTTATGCCGACATCTTCCGCATATTCTCCCAGTCGCCGTCGCCAAGCGTTCTCATCGGAACCTACGATCCGCAGACGAAAACCGTCATAACGAGTGAGGAGGTAATGAAATGAGTAGAACCGCAGTGAGACTCCGCGCAATGGAACCGGAGGATCTCGACTTTCTCTACGCTATAGAGAACTGTAGAGAGGTATGGGACATCGGCAACACCAATGTTCCTTATTCGCGCTACGTGCTGCATGACTATATTGCCAATGCTTCCAATGACATCTATCGTGATGGTCAGGTGCGTCTTATCATAGAAAACGCAGAAGGAGAGTCAGTGGGCATAGCCGACGTTTTTGACTTCAACGCGCAGCACCGTCGCGCCGAGGTGAGCATCGTCGTGAAGCGTAGCTGTCGTCGTTTGGGCTTTGGGGAGTCTGCCATGCTGCAAATGCTCGACTATGCTCGCCATACGCTCCGCCTCCATCAGATTTATGCCGTGGTGTCAGTGCAGAACGAGGCTTCCTTATCGCTTTTTTCCAAACTCGGCTTTAAACGGCATAACACGTTGGAAGAGTGGTTGTTCGATGGGGAAAAATACATTGATGCAGTAATGATGCAGAAAATATTTTGAAAAAAATGGCGAAAAAATTTTGACAATTCAAAACTTATTCATACCTTTGCACTCGCTTAAAAAACGATACGCTATCACTCTTTAAGCAGAGTGTAAATTTTGGTGCGTTAGTTCAGTTGGTTAGAATACATGCCTGTCACGCATGGGGTCACGAGTTCGAGTCTCGTACGCACCGC
>ERZ808270.504-NODE-504-length-22410-cov-27.653635_pt1 | contig 22410 bp, 24 predicted proteins | sample MGYA00521082_ERZ808270 | MGnify/ENA primary metagenome ERZ808270 (study PRJEB31516, sample SAMN03275594) | gut metagenome | biome: mammalia-associated habitat; material: feces | host: Papio cynocephalus | place: Kenya | collected 2012-07-27 ... | reverse complement strand
AACTCATCTTGGGCATTCCTAACAATAATGTGCGCAAGCAATACTATAGCTATCTAATTTATAATAAGGAGATTACAATATGATGAACATGAAAACTTTGATGGTTTGCGGTATGATGCTGCTGCCATCGTTTAGTTTGGCTCAGTCTTGCTGCCAAAAGAAAGAAGAAGTGAAGTCTTGCTGCCAGATGATGAACAATGAGGTGATCCAGACGATTATGTCTCGCCGTTCTATCCGCAAGTACCTCGACAAGCCTGTGGAGCATGAGAAGTTGGCGCTCATCGCCAAGTGCGGCATCAATGCCCCAAATGGTATGAATAAGCAGCCTTGGGTTGTGCGAGTGGTGGAGAACCAGGACTTTATCAAGGGTACTACCGAGATATTCAAGAAGGAGAACCCTGAGCAGGTGAAGCGTGACCCGAATTTCAAGAACATGTATCGCAATGCTCCTAACATTATCGTCGTGGCTACGCAGAATGGCTTGGGACAGGTGGATGCTGGATTGATGGGCGAGAACATGATGTTGGCGGCGAAGTCCTTGGGACTAGGTACTTGTTGCTTGGGCGGTCCTGTCCGCTTCCTTCAGACCAGTGATGCTTGCAAGCCTTATCTTGCCAAGCTCAACTTGCCTAAGGATTACGAGATTTGTTATATCCTCGCCGTAGGTTATCCTGACGAGACTCCAGAGGCGAAGCCAAGGGATGAGGGCAAAATCGAGTTTATCAAATAAAAAAATACACGGACAAATTGAATTTGTCCGGACAATTTGTCTTGTAGCTTGTAAGTGCCACAATATGAGAGACTTATAGCCGATTGCGGTTGCCCGGACGGACAAATTCAATTTGTCCGTGTTATTTTTTTGTTGGAAAACACAGTTTCTTAAGGCTTAACTCATAGTTTTTCGATGCAAAAGTCATAGAGTTGTGAGCAACAAAACTATGAGTTAGTTTTTTTCACATTTCATTTTATCTGCTGCTTCTCAATATTTCTCCAGCTTTCTGCTTCCCGCTATCGAAAGTAAACAGCTTGTAGATGTCTCCGGCATTTTGCACATCCACAATATGCGGTGCTACTATTCTGAGAACTTTCAAGCGTTTGTCATCGAACGAGAACATCCGCATCAGGCTGGCAGCTTGTTGGCATGAGAAATATCCTCCGAGACTCGCCACTTCTATCAAGTCGTACTTTTCGTTGTCGAAGCTCGCTTTCTTAACCTTATTATATAATATAGAGAAAGAGGCGTCGCCGAGGCAATAGCCGTAGTTAGGGTCTGTATTTGGATAAAGAACTTCGCCGTATGGGGGAGGAGTTGGTCTTGGTGGGCATCCTGCTCCGTTTTGATTATTGTCGGTATTGATGATTCGAGTATTGCATCTCACAACTTTTCCATTCCTGTCGAACAAAACAGTGATAGCCTTGTCATCGCCAATAATAAAACTGTTTTTGACGAACTCCCATTTATCTCCATATTCATCGAAGCTCTTGGTTTTAGGCTCACCAAGAATGTCGATGACTTCCTGCTTGGTCATTCCTCGTTCGATATCCTTCTTGTTTTTGGCTGATGCTGACAAGCATACTGCAAACATCAAGAAGCAAGTGGCGATAATCGCCATCCATTCATTTCTTTTCATAAGCGTTACTGTTTTTGAAAGTCATTATTTCGTGTTTCTGAATTCTGCTTGCAAAAGTACTCTTTTCTTGTGACACAGAAAGGGAAAATCCCCTAAAGTTGAAGGGGAATATCCCTAATAGTAATCTCAGCAAGTCTGATGTACTATTAGAGAATTTCGAGCATATGCTTTAGTCCCACCACGTTTGGGCATAATAAGTTAAGATCTTGTGGTACAAGTACCATGCTTTCAGTTGATACAGCTCATGAGGGTGCTCGATGTAGAAGTCTCTTGCTTTCTGGTTGTGCGACAATTTGAGATAACGGTCAAGATTTCTCATATTAACCTTTACCAAGCAACGATATTTTACATTGTCGTCTTTTAGCCTGTAGTATTTACCACCTTCTATTGGTACGAACTCCATGTCGCCGTCATATTCGAAAAGGTCAACGTCATGGTCGAGCATGATGTCGTGGAGTTTGACGGCAACTTTCTGCCAACGCACTATTGGTTCGTAGGTTTCAGCTGTCGCAAAATATTCATGCTTGTAATGTTCGATCATTTCTTCCATGTATGTTTTCTGTAAGTCATAGAAGTATTCGTATGAGAAAGGGTATGTGTGGAAGGCAGCTTGCTTTACAAGATTCCAGCGTTTTTTGTTACAGCAGATTCTGAACCAGCAACATGCAGAACGGTATTTGTCTGTTATATGACAATACCACCAAATATCTAGTTTTTCCCATAGTTTGGCAAGCCCTTTCTTTTCTTCTTTGTCAATTAAGTTTAAGCTCATCTTTAGTCCTCCAATTAAAACGCAGCAAAGATACGAAAAATATCTGAAAATAAGCAAGATAAGTGAAAAATATCCGTTTTCCCCGAAATTTATTTTAGCAAAATATCCGTTTTCCCCGAAATTTGTTGTTTTTGTAGAGTTGTCGAAGAAGGGGATGATAATAAAAAACGTCCGTGGGCATTCATTTACCCACGGACGTTTTTTATCTTATATTAATTTATAATAGTTTTACGCCTTGAAGCTCTCCAAGTCTTCTGCCTTGAAGTTCTGGATATAGGCTGAATGACCGAGAACTTCTTCCTCTGCCATGCGAACATATACGTTGGCGCTCTTCTTGAACATCTCTGGTGCCTTGGTGGCATCGTCGAGGATGAGGAGAGACATCACGATGTCGCCAGTCATGTTGTAGAGACGGCGAGCCAAGAAGTCGTGAACTGCCTGGTCGTTGGCTTCCTTCACCTTGTTGATGGCTGCCTCGTAAAGCTCAACGAGCTTGGCAACACGTGCCTTCAATGCCTTCAAGTCGTCGCTTACCTCGCTCTCCATCATCTCCTTGATGATGCCTAGGTAAGTGCCGTTGGTGATGTAACGGATGGCTGCAACAACCTGGAGCTGGGTGGTACCCTCGTAGATGGAGAAGATACGAGCGTCGCGGAACAAACGCTGGCTCTTGTACTCCATGATGAAACCTGAACCACCGTGGATGCTGATGGCATCGTAAGCGTTCTGATTTGCATACTCTGAGTTCATACCCTTTGCCAATGGAGTGAATGCATCGGCGAGACGAGTGTATTTCTTCATCTCCTGACGCTCCTCTGGAGTCAACTTGGTGTCGCGAGCGATGTCTTCCAATGCCTTGTAGATATCTACGTAGCGAGCGCAGCAGTAGAGGAGTGAACGACCGGCATCCAACTTAGCCTTCATTCTTGAGAGCATATCATATACAGCTGGGAAGTTGATGATCTTCTCGCCAAACTGAGCACGCTCCTTAGCGTAAGCCAAGCCCTCGTTGTAAGCTTCCTGCTCCACACCGACGCTCTGTGCGGCGATACCGAGACGGGCACCGTTCATCAATGCCATCACGTACTTGATCAAACCCAAGCGTGTGCTACCGCAAAGCTCTGCCTTGGCGTTCTTGTAAACCAACTCACAAGTAGGAGAACCGTGGATACCGAGCTTGTTCTCGATGTGACGAACGGTTACGCCACCATCACGCTTGTCGTAAATGAACATGGAAAGACCACGACCATCCTTGGTGCCTTCCTCAGAACGAGCCAAAACCAAGTGGATGTCTGAGTCACCATTGGTGATGAAACGCTTCACACCATTCAAACGCCATGTGCCGTCGGCATCTTGTGTAGCCTTCAACATCACACGCTGCAAGTCGGAACCTGCATCAGGCTCGGTCAAGTCCATACTCATGGTCTCGCCAGCGCAAATGCGAGGGATGTACTTCTGGCGCTGCTCCTCTGAACCGAACTCATAGAGGGTGTCGATACAGCTCTGGAGAGACCAGATGTTCTGGAAACCAGCGTCGGCGGCAGAGATAATCTCCGAAGCCATGGAGAATACGGCGTTAGGCAAGTTCAAACCGCCGTAACGACGAGGCATTGACAAGCCCCAGAGACCAGCCTTGCGAGTAGCCTCCAAGTTCTCGAAAGTCTTGCTAGCGTAAATCATGCGACCGTTCTCCAAGTGAGGACCTTCCTGGTCAACGCTCTCAGAGTTAGGCTCGATGATGTTGCCAGCTACATCGCCAGTGATGTCGAGCAAACGCTTATAGTTCTCGATGGCGTCCTCGTAGTTGACAGGAGCGTCCTCGAACTGGTCTTTCTCTGCGTAGTTGCGCTCCTTCAAGTCAACAACACGCTTCATTAATGGGTGATTGAGATGAAATTCAATCTCAGGATGATCACTATAGTAATTAGCCATTTTGCTTTTCTTTATATATAAATAATGTGTAATAGTACTATAGTAGCAGCTTACTTCGAATTCTGCTTGTAGTACTTAATCAACTTAGGAACCACTTCCTCGACAGTACCATTGATGATGTAGTCGGCAATCTTGTTGATTGGAGCATCTGGGTCGCTGTTGATGGAGATGATGATACCTGAATCCTGCATACCGGCGATGTGCTGGATCTGACCAGAGATTCCGCAAGCGATATATACCTTAGGATGAACGGTAACACCAGTCTGACCAATCTGACGGTCGTGGTCAACCCAACCTGCATCGACTGCGGCACGAGAAGCACCTACCTCGCCATGCAACAGGTGAGCCAACTCGAAGAGCTGGTCGAAGCCTTCCTTGCTACCTACACCATAACCACCGGCAACAACGATAGGAGAGCCCTTCAAGTTGTGCTTGGCAGCCTCAACATGGTGGTCGAGTACCTTCACTACGAAGTCCTCGGCAGGTACATACTTGCTAACCTCTGGATAAACCACTTCCTTCTTGCACTCACCCTCGTAGATGTGCTTCTGCATCACACCAGAGCGAACGGTAGCCATCTGTGGACGGTGCTCTGGGTTGACGATGGTAGCCACGATGTTACCACCGAAGGCAGGACGAATCTGATAGAGCAAACCATCATAGTGTTTGCCGCTCTTCTTGTCGTCGTAATCACCAATCTCAAGCTCAGTACAGTCGGCAGTCAAACCACTGGTCAATGAAGAAGAAACACGAGGACCGAGGTCACGACCGATAACGGTGGCACCCATCAAGGCAATCTGAGGCTTCTCCTCCTTGAAGAGGTTGACGAGAATGTCAGTATGAGGAGCTGAAGTGTATGGGAACAAACCCTCAGCATCGAAAACAAATAATTTATCTACACCATAAGGGAGAATCTGGTCTTCCACCTTGCCCTTGATGCCAGTGCCGGCAACGATGGCATGAAGCTCCACACCCTGCTGGTTGGCGAGCTTACGACCCTTGGTGAGTAATTCCTGAGATACTTCGGCAACGGTTGTGCCTTCTACCTCGCAATATACAAATACGTTGTTCATTGTCTTTTCTAATAAAGCATTTTTAAATGTATCGATTAAAGAATCAATCGACGATTAACCGATAATACTTTCGTCCAACAATTCCTTTACCAAGCTGTCGATGTCCTCATCGCTGCTGGTCAAAGTCTTGCTCTCCTTAGCCTGGAACACGATGTTCTTCACGGCCTTCACCTTGGTAGGTGAACCGCTCAAACCACACTGCTGAGGGTCGCCATCCACATCGGCAACGCTCCACTGGTTCAAGGTCAAGTATGGGCGCTCCTCATAGAGCTTAGCCCAAGGCTCGTCGCCTTTGCGCTCCATAGGGCAAGTAGCGTATTTATATTTCATCACGAGCTTCACGTTGCAAGGACGGCAAGGTGCAGCGCTGCCATTCACGGTGATAACCACTGGCAATGGAGCCTCAACGGTCTCTACACCACCGTCGATGTGGCGACGGATGGTAGCCTTGCCATTCTCCACCTTGAGGATTTCCTCAGCGTAGGTAACCTGGTTCAATCCCAACTTCTGAGCCACCTGTGGACCTACCTGAGCAGTATCGCCATCGATAGCCTGGCGACCACCAATCACGATGTCCACGTCGCCAATCTTCTTGATACCTGTAGCGAGAGCGTAAGAAGTAGCCAATGTATCAGCACCGGCGAAGAGACGGTCGGTAAGCAACCAACCTGTATCGGCACCACGATAAAGACCCTGGCGGATAACCTCGCCAGCACGTGGAGGACCCATTGTCAAAATACCAACTGTAGAACCAGGATTCTGCTCTTTCAATCGAAGAGCCTGCTCCAATGCGTTCAAATCTTCAGGATTGAAGATTGCAGGAAGGGCAGCGCGATTCACAGTGCCTTCGGCAGTCATCGCATCCTTACCCACATTTCTTGTGTCAGGTACTTGCTTGGCAAGTACTACGATTTTTAAACTCATATCAATTAATGGTTATTGTTTATTTATTTCTCTTAAGTTGTTAGTGCTCGGTACTCAAGTTGTCCGTCTTCGAGTTGGGTGGGCAATCTGTAGAATGCCCTCTAAGTCACTGTCCAATGTTCAATTTGGGACAAAACACGACCGCAAAAGTAACACTTTTTTGTGTGTTACCCAAATATTTCCTTATAAAAATGCACAATTTAGGTTTCTTTGTGCGCAAAACGGAATATTTGTGCAGATTTTTCTTGTGAGAATGAAAGAAAAGTTGTAGTTTTGTAGCCTAGATAAAGAATAATCAAGGAAAAGATTCAAAACTATCAAGAAAAAATCAAGAACCATCAAGGAAAGTAGCTTAAATAAATGAAGAAAGTTTTTGTTAGTGGCTGTTATGACTTGTTGCACAGCGGCCACGTTGAGTTTTTCCGTCAGGCATCGCAGTATGGAGACCTATATGTAGGTATCGGTTCCGACCAGACGATTCTTGGCTACAAGCACCACAAGACGTTCTACCCTGAGCAGGAACGTCTCTTTATGGTGAAGTCGATCAAGTATGTGAAGGATGCCTTCATCAACCAGGGGGATGGCATCATGGACTTTGTTCCGACCATCGACATCGTGAAGCCTGACATCTTTGTGGTGAACGCAGATGGCAGTAGCGAGACCAAACGCAAGTTTTGTGAGGAACGTGGTATCGAGTATGTGGTGTTGCAACGTACTCCAGCCGAGGGACTTACCGCTCGTTCCAGTACCGACATCAAGAATTCCACTTGTCAGCTTCCTACTCGCTTGGACTTGGCGGGTACTTGGATAGACCAACCGTATGTGAGTTGCTATGCGCCGGGATGGGCGATAACGATGTCGCTCGTTCCTACCTTCGAGGTGCGTGAGCGTTGTGGATTGTCAACATCCACTCGCAACATGATCAAGAAGATATGGCCAGTGAAATTGCCAGATATGAACCCTGAGATTCTCGCCAAGTTGGTGTTCTGCTTTGAGAACGACCCAGAGCGAAGCGATGGTATCGTGAGTGGAGCCCAGGATTCCATCGGTATCTGTATGCCTGGTTTGGTAAGGCATTATTACAACAATCGTTTTTGGCCAGAGAAGTTTGAGAGTTGCCATGACGAGGAAGTGCTTAGTTGGTTGGAGAGCCATCTTTGTATGATTCCTATGGAGCCTCGTCGCCCAGGTTGCTCCGTGGTAGAGGGCAAGGATATTACCAAGATAAAGGTCGAGGCGCTTGCCAAGGCTGCCGATGATTGTTGGCATGCTATCCTAGCCAAGGACTTCAAGGCATTCGCTTCTGCCTTCATGGCTTCGTTTGATGCGCAAGTGGCGATGTTCCCAGCTATGATACAAGGATGCGTACAAGGCTTCATCGACCAGTATTCCGTGCTCCCAGAGGTACATGCTTGGAAGATGCCTGGTGCTGGTGGCGGTGGCTATCTCGTGCTCGTAGTAGATGACGTGAAGACATTTCTGGAGAAGCATTCGGAGGCTATCGAATTGACGATTCGCAGGAAGTAATAGAAGAGAAGCTTTTTAAATACAGATTATAGCAATTAGTTATGGATAATCATGTAAGTAATAATGAGCAGGGGAGTGTTATGCTCGATAAGGCGACGACATCTCCTAAGCAACTCGTTTCAAAAGAGTTTCTCTTTCCTTTTGCCCTAGTCGCATCGCTTTTCTTCTTCTGGGGATTCGCCCATAGCATCCTCGACATTCTGAACAAGCATTTTCAAGATGCGCTTGTCATCTCCAAGTGGCGTTCGGCTTTGGTGCAGGCGATGGTCTATGGTGGTTATTTCATCATGGCGATACCGGCGGGAATCATCATTCGCAAATGGGGGTACCGGATGGGAGTCTTCACGGGCTTGATACTCTATGGCATCGGTGCCTTACTCTTCGTACCAGGCGAGCGATTGATGTCGTTCGAGTTTTTCTTGGTGTGTCTTTTCATCATTGGTTGTGGACTGACTTGCCTGGAGACGGCGGCCAACCCATACGTCACCGTGTTGGGCGATGAGGCTACAGCACCATCACGATTGAATCTAGCCCAGTCGCTCAATGGATTGGGATGGATTGTTGGTCCGTTGGTAGGTGGGTTGGTCGTGTTTAGCGGTGAGGATGGTAACAGTGGGTCTGTCGCCCAGCCTTATGCAGTGATAGGAGTCATCGTGCTTGTCATCGCCTTCGTCTTCAGCAGAATTCAATTGCCGGAGATAGTGGAGGAAGGGGAGGCTGAAGTTTCCGAAGATGCAGGGGACATGGATCTCGATGAAAATGCCAAAGTTTCATCTACTGCTGAGATACCTATATATAATAAGGTGGAAGAAAACAAAAAGGTGAAAGAATGCAATAAGGTGGAAGGAAGCAATAAGATGGAAAAGTCGCTGTGGCATTCTTCCGTCTTCGTCTTTGGATTGATAGCCCTCTTCTTCTATGTGGCGGCTCAGACTGGCGTGAACAGCTTCTTCATCAATTATGTGACGGAGCGTGTGCCGAGCATCACTGCTCGTACAGCGGCATTGATACTTTCCTTTGGAGGTATGGGTATGTTTTTCGTAGGTCGATTGGGTGGCAGTTGGTTGATGAATCGCATCAAGGCGGCTCAGGTCTTGTTGGCTTGTGCGATGGGAGCCATCGTTTGCATGCTGCTGGTCATCTTCGGTTCGGGGATGGCTTCGGTGGTGGCATTGGTCTTGACCTATCTTTGCGAGGCAATCATGTTCCCTACTATCTTTGCGTTGGCACTGAATGGTTTGGGTGCAAGCAATACCAAGCGAGGTTCTTCCTTTCTCATCATGAGCATTGTGGGCGGTGCCATCGCCCCAGTGGTGATGGGTGTCATTGGTGAGGCTGATATGGCAATCGGATTCATAGTTCCGCTCATCTGCTACATCGTCATAGCGATGTTTGCGATGAAAGTAGTCAAGAAATAAATATAGCGATGAATGTAATAAATAATAAAAAATGCCGTGGAATTTCCACGGCATTTTTTATTATTCCAAACTATTCAAAACTCTTGAGACGAGCGATGTACTTACCGAGAATATCAAACTCGATGTTCACAACTGTTCCCACTTCGATATTGCAGAAGTTGGTGTTCTGTCGGGTATAAGGGATGATGGCGACAGTAAAGGTGTTGTCGGTAGGCTCGCATACGGTGAGCGAAACACCATTCACGGTTACGCTGCCTTTATCGACGGTAAAATAGCCCTTGCGAGCCATCTCCTTGTTGAGCTCATACTCGAAGGTGAAGTAGGTTGAGCCATCGGCATCCTTCATGTTGATGCACTTGGCGGTCTCATCCACGTGTCCCTGTACGATATGTCCATCCAGTCTGCCGTTCATCACCATCGAACGCTCCACATTCACCTTGTCGCCCACCTTAAGTAATCCCAGATTGCTGCGGTCGAGGGTTTCCTTCATGGCGGTCACGGTGTAGGTGCCGTCCTTGATTTCCACCACGGTGAGGCACACGCCATTGTGTGCCACGCTCTGGTCGATGCTAAGTTCATCTACGAAAGAACACTTCAGGGTGAAGTCGATGTTCTCCTTATCATGCTTGATAGCCACGACGGTGGCCATTTCTTCTACGATTCCACTAAACATAATATATGTATTTACTTATTTTATCTTCAAATTTGGGCACAAAGGTACGGATAATATCTGGAATATGCAAGAGTATTTTAATTGTTTTGGTGGAAAAATCCCTCATTCCTGTCGCCGTGTAGTTTTAATAAAACAAAAATAACTCATGTGTTCACGGCGAATGTCTGTCCTTTTTAGTAACTTTGCACGCATGATTGTTACTAAAGAATGGATGGAAGAGTGGTTCAAACGTTTTGACCACGACTACTTCGGCGGCAAGTTGCCCGTTCCGGAGCTGGGGCTTACCCGTGCCAAGACCCGACTGGGGCAGCTCTCCTTTAAGCGTGCCTCTCGCTGGGGACGAACCAAGCTCTATGACTTCAAGCTCTCCATGTCGACTTATTATGATATGACCGATAAGCAGGCAAAAAGCGTGTTGCTGCATGAGATGATACATTATATTATAGGGTACACGGGGCTGAAGGATACCTCATCGCATGGCATCGTGTTCCGAGGCATGATGGACAACCTGAATCGTAAATATGGTTGGGAGATTCGGGTGATGACTTCTACCAAGGGATGGAAGGTAAGCGAGCAGGTGAAGGCGAAAAAAGAGGCTAAGGGGCCACAGACCTATCTGATGCTTGCCATCGAAATGAAGGATGGCAAGCATTATCTATCACGTGTAAATCCAGGCTTCGCACGTCGCATCGAGACTCAACTGGCTAATGTTCGGGAAGTCAAGACTCATCAGTGGTTCACCACCGAGGAGCTTTACTTCGACGATTATCCGCAGGTGAGAAGCCTTCGTGGGCGTCGCATCTCAAAAGCCGATTTTCAGAAATTGCTCAATGTGCTGAAGCCTGTTAGTCCATTCTAATGGGTTAGCTAGCCCATTCTAACAGATTACTAGCCCATCTAATTGAGTTCTAACCTCTTCTAATATGGCTTGAATATAAAGGGTACGGTATAATGTACGCGTACAGCCTCGCCTCTTATTTTGCCAGGTGTCCATTTGCCCAATGTGCCGACAACACGGATTCCTTCCTGTTCGAAGAGTGTGCGAATTTGAGAGCGAACTTGGGCTTGGTCGGCTCCTGACAGCTTGTTGAATTCATTGCCGCTAGGGTTGTTTAGTATTTGATAACTTTCGATTTCAACATCAGAGACACTACCGTCTGTCTCTACGATAAATCCTACATTTACCTTGGCTGAGGCTTTATATTTTTGGCATAACTTTGGAAACTTGGTGTTGGCGCCGATTTGTTTCATCAGAACATTTATGCCACCAGGGTATTGGGGCATCTCTTGAAAAGCAACGAGCTTGCCCAAGTTGTCGAGCGAGTCTAGTTTCTGCATCATCTCCTCTGCCTTGACAGTGGTAAAATATACCTTTCCCTCTGGGTCGATGAGGTAGGAGGTAGGAATCCATGAGATGTGGTAATCCTTGGAAATCTGAGTTTCCTTCCATTTCTTTCCCTCGCAATATTGCATCCATCTGTTATAGTGATTGTTGCTGAGGTAATTGTTCATCTTAGCTTTGTCGGTATCGAATGAAACGCCGACGAGCTGTATCTTGGTGAAGTATTTGTCTGATATTTCCTTTACCTTAGGCATATCCTTGCGACAGTCAGGGCACCATGAAGCCCAAAAGTCGAGTACGGTCCATACGCCTGGTACAACCTTGCCGTCTGCGTCGGTCTTTGTCTTCCAGTCGGAGAGGCGGAATATCTTTTCGCCAGTCTTGCCGTCGGTGATTTGGAAGTCGGGTGCCTCTGTGCCAACAGGCAGCAACTCCGTGGTTGTTTGTGCTCTGCCGACAATAGCTGTCGCCAAGAGCAATAATAGTGCAATTTTCTTCATAAGAGTTTTATTTTATGTGTTACATGGGACAAAAGTAAGCAAAAAATAGAAAATATGCAAATTATTTGTAGCTTTTTTTGTGTTTTCAATTTATTGCGTTACTTTTGCAAGTAGATAGATCAAAGCAGAATATAAGAAATCGATAAAATTAGAAATTATATGAAAAGAGTGATTTCCATTGCCTTCATGCTGGCCTTTGTCCTGATGATGGCGCATGCCCAAGGGGGCTTGAAGAGAGTGTATAACGAGAGCATCGACCCAATGGCTCAGATAGACGAGGCGGTGGCTAAGGCGAAAGCCGATGGCAAGTTCGTGGTTTGTCAGGTGGGCGGCAACTGGTGCCCTTGGTGCTTGAAGTTTGCTGACTTCGTAGAGAAGGATACGGCGGTGAACAAGGTGGTGAACGATAACTTCGAGTACATCCACGTGAACTACAATCGTCGACAGACTGCTGGGGCTGAGGCTGTGAAGAAGGCGGAACAGTTGATGAATCGATTGGGTAATTGCGGACGATTCGGCTTCCCGGTCTTCGTGGTGCTGGATGAGAATGGAAGTATCCTTCACATCCAAGACTCCAGTTTCTTGGAGGAAGGCAAGGGCTATAGTGAGGAGAAGGTATTGCGATTCTTCAAGAACTGGACTCCGAAAGCCGTGAAGAAATAATAAAAAACTTCGTTCCGTGACACGGAACGAAAAAAGCAGCACTCTCTTTTTTTCTTAGAAGGTGCTGCTTTTATTTTGTTTATTAAGCCTTTTACATTCTTTTGTCGATATGTTTTATTCCTATTTGGTTACTTGTTATTCCCCGATAATCGTTGCGATGATCTTTCGGCTTCCGCCTCCCTCTCTGAACTCACAGAGATAGATGCCCTGCCAAGTACCGAGGTTCAGTCTGCCATTGGTAATCGGGATGGTGAGTGAAACACCTACCATCGACGACTTGGCATGAGCCGACATATCCGTAGGTCCTTCGTCTTGGTGGCGATAACGTGGGTCGCCGTCGGGAACCAATCTCTCAAAAATACCCTTGAGGTCGTAGCGCACATCCGGGTCGAAGTTCTCGTTGAGCGACAAGCCGCAACTGGTGTGGCGCACGAACAGGTTGAGGATGCCAGTCTTAGGCAAGGCTGGCAGGTGGCTCAAAACCTCGCTCGTTACGAGATGGAAGCCACGAGGCAATGGGCGTAATGAAAATTCTACTTGTTGTATCATCATAAACTAGTATTAATCTTATCCATAATTGTTCTCCTTTTTGTTGGCAAAATTAAACAAAACTTGTCAAACTTGCAAAAATTATGTGAGTATTTTGGTAAATGATGCTAAAAATATTCGGTTATGTCTATGTTTGTCATAGCCAAGTTGTACTTTTGCCACCAGTTACAACAACTCTAATATATAATAAGGTAAGAAAGAAATGTAATGATGTGGAATAGTACCTAAAAAGTAAAATATAAGAGGAATCTGCAAGATTTCTTGCGAAAAGTTTGGTGGTTCGTCAGAATTTTACTAAATTTGAAGGCGAAATAGTGACAGGGCAGGTGAAAGTCCTCGCTTGAAGTCGCTACGATGCAGAAGCAAGATCATCTTGTGGACACGAGCAAGCAATTCAGTTCTGTAGGTTGAAATCTGGTAAATTGAAACGTAGAAAGAACGAGAATTTGTTTGAGCGAGTCTGCACCATCTATATGGTGTGGATTCCTCTTTCATATTTTCTTTTCTACGGGTTTTACCAGAGCCTAACTTACAAGAAAGTGTTGAGAGAAGGGGTTCACACCATTCTTTTTTCACTTATGAACCATTATGGACTTGTTTGGTAAGCAGAATTTTCCTACCTTTGCAAAATGAATAGAAACAATGCCGTTATGTATATGGCGGCATGATAATAATAATAACTTAAAAACATAATGGCTATGAGCGATGAATTGAAATCAAATGCTCTATTGAATTCACAAGTTGTGGAGCAAGGGCAAGATTGCGAGGATACAGAAATAGATGGGCTGTATGCTGCTGCAGTAGCAATATTGCAGCAAAAAACATTTGACGCTTTGGACAGAGAGGGTGCCAATGCAGCTTTAAGCACATTGGAAGATTTCTATTCTCAGTATGAGATAGTGAAAGGCTTTCAATATAATGCATTGAAAGTTAGCTTTCTGATAAAACTTTTGTCTTCAGCTAATGAGGTGGAACAAATAAATGCTATCGATTCCGACTCAATGATAGAAGAGATAGAGAGTATTATTTCTGTTCTTGAAAATGATGAAAATGCAGATTCAGATGCTGCGTCATCTTTGATTAGTGATTTTAAAGATGACTTGAAGCAGATGAAACTCAAGTTAGAGTTTGTTAAGGACTTTAACCATGTGAATGAGCAAATACAGGAATTGCGTGATCCTAAGAAGATAATGATGGGCTCAAAGGTAGAAGATACCGAGAAAGCCTTTTCGCTTTGGGATGAATTTTATGAGTGTAATGAATTGGAGAGAAACGATGACTATTACCAACTGGTAACTCAGATTTACAATTCTCTGTTCTATGCTTTGACTATTCATCAAAATGAATTGAAAAAGCTTCCTGTAACTCAGTTCTCTCATTATTGCTTTGATGCAAAAGAGTGTGCTATAAAAGCTGTCAAACTTTGTGAAGATGAAGATAAGTCTGAATGGCTTGCTTTGCAAGAACGTATTGGGGAGCAGGTAGAGGAATTGAAAAAATTATATAAAGCAAAATAATGTGTAATTTTAAACGAGTTTGAATATGGATAAAAAGACAAAAAATGAAATTTGGAATGGCGTCAAAGAAGGTGTGCATTTCGTAGGTGCTGTTGCTGGTACAATTGTTGCTGTAGCAGGTGCGGCAAAAGTGTTTAGAAAAGGTAAATAACAATACTCGCTCCTTTTTATGGAGTAAGAATTTTAAAGGTAGTCTAATGTGTCTAATGAGAAGTCTTTGTGCTTTAATGCTATTGGTTTGGACGATTCCGTTGTTTGCTACTACCGGAAATGGTCCATTGTTGCCTGATGAAAAACTTGACAGTATAATATCGGGAGGAATTGCTGTTGTGGTAAGTGTGATTGTAAGTTGTTGGACTGTAAGCCGTAAGCAGTTTGCTGATACAATAACAAAAGAACGCTTGAATTTTATTAAAGAGTGGCGAGAATGTACTACGTACTTCTGTCTGAAGTTAAAAGGAGCAAATAAATCTGTTCCTGACGAGAAAACTTTGGATTATTATTATTATAAATTGCTCTTGATGTGTAATCCAACAAAGCCCGATGCTTATATGGATAAGGAAGTAGTAGAAATGCTTACCCATTTATATAAAAATAAAATTAATCTTGAAGAAAAAGAGATAGAGAATTTTATAGCATTAATGCAGGCTAATATTTCTTTAGAATGGATAGGAACAAGTTCGGAAAGTCGAAAAGGAACTCTTTCGGATAATGAAAAAGAGAGTATTAGGTTGAAATGCTATAAAGATTACAAGGAATATGTAAAATCAAAATGATTTAAGATATGAAGATTTCTGAGGTGTTTAAAATAGTTGCTGTTTTTTGGCTTATTTTTGCAATAATGGTTATAGCCTATGGTCTGGATACGTTATTTGATAATAATAAAATAGCAATGATATTTGGTATTGGTATATCAATATTTTCTCTTTCTATGTATTTCTACCATCTGGGGAAACGATGTGAAAAAAAAGAAAATATAGAGCAAATTAAAGACTTGAATAAAAAGTAGGAATCATTTTTTATTACCTAAAAGTTTAGCAAATGAAATGTTATTATTGTCAAAAAGATTTAGGCTTCTTAACTAAGCATGAATGTGCAAATTGTGGTAAAGCGATGTGCAATAAATGCAGAGTTAAAGTTAACTATGATGATTATGCCTGTAAGTTGTTGGCGAAGATTGAACCTTCTTTTAGAATTAAGCTTGGCACTTGCGATAGCAAGATGAAAGGCGCAATGAAAATTCAGCAAGACGCTGTAATGTTGTGGTTGGAGAAAAACCAAACGAGAGTAAATCCACATGACATAAAGCCTAACATAGTGAAGGCTTGTGGTCAGTGGTATGGTTAATAATGAATAACAAAGATAGGTCCATAAAGTTGAACGATTTTATGGACCTATATCTTACCTATATATAAAAATCATCGTTATGAATACTGCATTAGAATTTAGTCGTCGAATATATGTTTCAACTAATTTCAGTTGTAACCTTAATTGCGTATATTGTTTCGAGAAAAATAAGAATGATATAGTATTTAATGTAGAAGAAGCAGTTTCCATCATAGAGAAAATGTTGATGGAGAAGACAGAACATGGAACAAAAATTAAGCTCCATGGAGGTGAACCATTCTTGGTCTTTCCAAAGATAAAGCAATTATGTGAAACTCTTTGGAAAAAACAATTTCCTGAATATTATCATTTTAGTGTAACAACTAATGGTACGTTGATTCATGGCGAGATAAAAGAATGGCTGTACGAGAATCGAGATAAAATAACCTTGAAGTTGAGTTTGGATGGCAACAGAAAATCTCATAATATTAATCGTTCTGATTCATTTGATAGAATAGATTTAAAGTTTTTTGTGAGAACTTGGCCGAAGGTTAAACTAAATATGGTTATTACACCAGCCACGTTGCTTGATGTATGCGAGAATATAAAATTTTTGCATTCACAGGGTTTTACTCAGATAATCTCTCGTTTTTCGTTAATGACAGATTGGAAGCAATGTAATTTGCAAAAAGAGTTTTATCATCAGATGTTGAATTTGGCGGAGTTCTATTTGGATAATCCAGCAATAGAACCTTGCGAATTCTTTAGTTATGATATTTCTTGGGTTCTAGCTGATGAAAGTTTTACAGCTTTATGTAATATCGGCAATTGTAGAGCCTTTGATTTTCAAACACGAAAGTACTATCCCTGCCACATGTGTTTTCCTTCGGTTTGTGGAGAGAAGAAATCACGAGAGTTGGAGCGAATAGAAATGAAAGAATGCAATGAGGAGAAAGAGGAATGTTGTATTTGTTGTCCTTTCATCAATATATGCAAGACTTGTTATGCAGAGAACTACATAATGCGTGGCTCGGTATCACGAAGAGATACTTCATTGTGTGCCTACCAAAAAATAGTCTTTGTTGTGTTATTCAAGTATGAATATGCAAGAATCTTAAAAATGGAAGCGCCAACTGCTCATGATGTCCAGAAAATGATGGCAATTCAAAAAATGTACCCTGTAATAAAAGAAATGGAGGAACAATTAGAAAATGGATAGAACATATATAGATAGCCAATCTTCCTGCTTCTACAATTCAATATTAAAAAAGTGCATGGGGAAAGGGCACAAAAAGCCAAAGTATCTTTTCAATCCAAGAATAACCGAGGAGTGGAAAGAAGGGGGAACCTTGGTCGTTGGTATCAATCACTGGTGTCCACAAGAAGGCTGTGAATACTATGAGGACTGCGTCGTAAATTGCAATAGCGTAAAGTATGATAAAAAATGCGAATGGGCGGTTAGCGAGGTGGATGAAACTGTACAATATGATTTGCGGTATACTACCTACGAAGCTTTCAACTGCTATTTTGAGCATTTCCCAGGCTATGAATGTTTTAAGGAGTTCCTTCTTTATATTACAGGAACACAAGATTGTATGGAGCCAGATGAGCAACGGAAGTATTGGAACCATCTTGCGTTCTATAATTATATTCAGCATTTTACAAAAATGAGTCTCACTCATACCAGTATGTATGGTGTGGAAGAAGCACTGAGTAAAAGGGAGGATGAAGACTTTGCAGCTTTCGTGGATGTGTTGCATGATCTGAAACCTAGGCTTGTTATTGTGTGGCATAAGGATATAAAGAATCTCCTGTTGCGGAAGATAGAAGAAGGAAAAATACCAGCTGGTAGAAAATTACAATTGGTTGATGACTTGGGCATTCCCACAAAGAGCATGTTCAGATTTGTGTATCAAGAAAAGAAAGCACATAAGCAGGAAGATAGAGTGGCTCGCATTATTCGTGATTTTGAAAAAAGCTTTGGGGGGATTGATGGCTTCTTTACGGATCAAGTTTTATTAAGGTTACTTAGATGGAATATGTTTAAGACAGAAAATGACTTGGCATTGTTAACTCAACTCCCTGTTTCTAGTGATGTCCTGAAGAAAATGCTTGAAGCAACAGAAGAGTATGCTTGGGATTCTGATGTCTTAATTAGTTTAGTGGAAAGAATACAAAATCAATTAGGAATAACTTCGGTTTTAAATGCGGTTCCTTATGGTATTTTGCATTATAAGGATAGTGTAGTGTATTCAAACGTGTTGTTGACTCCTCAAAAAGATATACAAGTCTGTCCTATGGTAGGAATTTATCCTGAAGATTGTTCTCATTATTCGTTAAAGAAATATGAGGAGAAAGATTTGTTGTCTCTCACAGGTCTTTCTTTTGATGGTCTTCGAAGTAAAACGTATATTGACGATAATGCACAAGCACAAGGCTTTGTCATTTATATAGATGAGAATCATCCACTTTCTGAAGCTTTCTTTAAGCACCTTTTTGAGGCGAAGTTAGATAAGAAAGGGCATTCTATGTTGATAATGAAAAATTGTGAAGAAAATGATAATCGATATTTGGGGATTCTCAAGGAATCGAATAGGCTTCATACAATAAAATCAAAGGCAATAGGAAATGAGGCGTATCTTTTCATTAAATTACTGAATGCTCCAGAATTTAATAGACAAGTTCAAATAGAGGATAAAGAGCATCGTATATTTAATAAAAAGTTGAATAGTCTTCTTCCAGTAAAACTTAACTCCAATAGCTATGGCAAGATAGATTTGGAGTTAAAGGTTACTGAAACTGAAAAGCAAAAAGCTGCAATGGAGAGACAAATTAAGCAGCTGTTGGAAGAAAAAATAGATGCCGCAGACTATTTAATAGAAAGATTAAAACGGTGCATTATTTATGCATTTAAATGTGGTTTATTATCAATGGATACCAACAAAATGATTGTTTATAAAACAAGTTTTGGGGGTGGTCGAAAATGTTATAACTTGTTCTGTCGTGGCGTATACGATAAAGTCATAAATAGATACAAAGGAAAAAGAGGAGATGTGATAAAGAGCATCTTTGGTCATTCGTATGTGGCTAACGTGTCCTATTCCAAAACAAAAGAGGATTTGGAAAATAAAGGGTTTGAGGCTCAAGTTAAGCTAATAGAATTATGTATATATAGTGAAAAAATAGCAGATTTTGAACGAGTTTTTAAAAATATTATGAAGTTATAGTTCATAAGTATTTGTAAATTAAATACTTAAAGAAAATGTATACAAAATAAACGTGGCAAGTTTTTTATAAAGACGCCACGTTTATTTTGTTTTTGTACCTTTGCACCAGAGTTAAGAAACAAAGCGATACTCTCAATGTTGTATGAAGGCAATATGGAAGTTTTGCTTTAAGTGTATAACGATTAAAAATGATTAGATATGGTGACATAGCAAATTGCATTTCAACTAAGAAGATGAATCTTCACACCTTGCGAATGTGGAAGTTTGATAAGGGGCGATACTGAAGATGATTGTTTGTAAGTCAGCACAATGATATTTGGCTTCCTACTTTCCTTTTGTTTCCCCCAGGTCTTTCCACAACCAGCAAGGAACAAAAGGTAATAGGAAGCCTGCCTGCGTTTAGCAAAATAGTTTCCAATTAAGTTTAATCCACAAAAATATAAGAAAATGGATAGAATAGTGAATCGAATTGCAGGTGCAGGTGTACCTGGTATTATGTTAATGGTAGCAATGTCTATGACAGGCTTAAGTGGTGCGGCAGCTATAACGGCAGCGTTGGCCCTGCTTGGTCCTGGAGGAATGTTGGGAGGAATCGCCTTCTTGTTGTTAGCAGGTGCGATAACCTCAGCTTTAACAGAGTTTGGTTTTGATGCCTTGTTTAAAGCTGTAATCAAGAAGCTATATAAGAAAGGTGAAACCAAGGAAACGATTAGGAGAAAAATTGAGAAAGGACCTTGGTCGAAGAAAATGAAAGCAAAAGCTATCTCTGATTTGGATAAACTTTAGTATAAACTTTTTAGTATCAATAGAACAATGAGTACAGACAAAACTATTTTTGATCTCTCGGAAGAAGAGTACGAGGATTATGAACTACATCCAGAAAACTGGGAAGATGTGACAGAGAACACGAATGAGGATGCTCTCAATATGATGTATCCAAATGGAATGGATGATGATTAGAAATCATGAAAGCTTCAGTCAAAGTGTTGTAAACTTTGGCTGAAGCATTAAGATAAGCTTTTGGTTTATTTTATTTAATCATGATGGATTATGGAACAAATTAATATTCAAAACAATCAGGTTGTGGTACGAGCTTTATGCAAATACATGTTGAAAGACAATCGGTTTTCACGATTATATCATCAGAAGCAATGCTTTTCTAAAGCAAAGTTTTTACGGAAGCAATCTGATTATATAAATAATTCAATTATAAATATTATGGCAACAACAAAAAGCAATTTTGAAGCTAAAGTTATTGAGGTTAAGAATCTGCCAGCAGGTCGCTATTTGCGTTATGTAAATATGGATAATGGCAACGAAGGGATGGTTCCTGAATGGTGTATTACAAGTTTTGTGATATTGCCTAAGGAGTATTTGGATTCAGACGGACATATTATTGTTGGGACAATTCTGAAGCTACGTGAAATGGAGGAGGGCAAGATTTATCCTAGTACAAGTTATCAACATAGAGCTGTTCCTTTGCAAAAGCCGTCGGTTACTGCTAAGGTGAAGAAGATGAATAAAGAGAGTTTGTACGAAGATGCTCAACTATATCAATCGGTATCCCTTGATGAACTGTGGACAATGTTTGCGGATAAATTGAGAAAGAATGAACTGACGGTAGATGCAATACTTCAAGCTATGGAAGTGAAGAGTAAGGCTTCGGAAAAGGAGCAAAGTGCATACCTCGGAACATTGCTGGGAGTAAATTCGGTAGATTTAGGAAAACAAGAGAACCTTCATCGTGAATTTAAAAGCTCATTTATGCATAGCGCCAATCCTCTGCGCAGTGAACGAAGTTTCCAAAATCAGCAGATCTTTAAAGAGATTGTGGCATTTGGCAATAGCCATGAAGCTGGTGATGTCTTTGTTGGTGTTGGGAATGATGGGACAATACGTGGAGTTGAAGACGAATTGCTAAATGAGGCTCCTTTTGAAAATCGGGCAGACTTTCAGGCAGACTTCATGAATCAGTTAAGTCAAGCTGTTGACAATTATTCGTTTGTATCTCAAATCAAAATGATTTGGTACAAAACGGTTGAAGGCAAGTTGTTCTGCCGAATCTCTATCCCTAAATGGGAAGGGAACGTGATTTTCTTGAATGGTTGTGAACTATACGTTCGTGGAGATGCTGGTAAAAAGCAATTGAAAAATGCTGATTTGATCAATTACGTGGTGGCACATTATCTGGACAAGGTAGCATGATAGAAAATTCCGAATGGAATATTTTTTGTCGAACATCTAAAGGAATTGATAGAAGGTAATAATAACAATTAAAAGATAATAAATATGAACAAAAATATCAAGAAAAGAGTGTGTGGGGTGGCTTTGGCATTGATTGTCGTGCTGACAGTAGTGTTTGGTTATCGTTTCTTCTTGAGCCCTCATGGCTATTGGCAAAAGCAGAAGGTAGCGGATAGGGAAGAATATTCGGAAAGAAGGATGCTTTGGCGGAAGTCGGAGACGATGACTATGCAACGGATGCTGCAAGACTTGACCTTGCTGGCTAATGGCGATTCAGTCTTGGTCTGCGAGGCGTGTTATCTGACGCTTCCTGCTTATCGTGATTTCATTCATGGAACTGCTCAGCCGAAGAGAAGAACTTGGGTGGATTTGAGGTATAGATATGGTTTGTATCTCGCAAATGGCAGGGAAAAAATGCAGCAAGTGGCAAGGGACAGAAACTGTAAGTCTTTCGTCTTTATGTCTGAACGTCGTCTTGAGGAGCAGAAGGATTCTACCACGGATTATCGTAAGGAGAAAGCTACTCATACGGAGGCTATATATAATAAGGTGTATCCTGTGCTTGGTAGGTCTGCGGATAAGGAATTCGACGAGTGGAGAAAAGATAATAGATGGGGATGGCGTAGATTTTGCATACTGATGTAGAAAAGTCTGTCAAGCGAGGACAACTAGCCTATCTAGGCTAGACAGGCAGCCTGTCTCACCGAGACAGCGAGACTGTCCTAGGCAGACAGTCTCCTCAACATCTCAATGGGTGACATGTCATGTCGAGGGCTTACGCTCGTTTTGACCGCACACCGCACAAGATATGGTGTAACGCATTGTAATACAGCGGTTTTAGCTTTGTGCGGTGTTGTGATGACACCGCACTGAGACCGCACAACACAGCACGGCTTCATTTTTCGAAAAAGGTCATTTGGGCTTAGTGCTGTCAGCGTGCGGTGTTCGTGCGGTCATTATGTGCCACCGCACTCTGTAAGTGTCTTATAGATAGTAAGTTATCTGTAATATGTGCGGTGTGCGGTCTATTTGCTAATTTTTTTATATCTTATTCAACCTTCTTCCAGTCCAAGAGTCCTTTCCCATCTTCAT
>ERZ808270.503-NODE-503-length-22411-cov-29.076534_pt1 | contig 22411 bp, 18 predicted proteins | sample MGYA00521082_ERZ808270 | MGnify/ENA primary metagenome ERZ808270 (study PRJEB31516, sample SAMN03275594) | gut metagenome | biome: mammalia-associated habitat; material: feces | host: Papio cynocephalus | place: Kenya | collected 2012-07-27 ... | reverse complement strand
AAGCCTTCAAGAAACCACGCTGCACCTTTGGCAACTCGATGTTGGTACGGTCGCCTCCCTTGAAACCATCTACATAGATTGGCATCTCCTCGCCTTCCAACTGTGGAGCGATACCACCTACGAAGACGACGGTCTCGCAATCCTTCAGTTTGTTGATGGCAGTCTGATAGTCGATAGGCGTCTCATGACCTATGTTAATCTTCATATCGGCGTTATAAGTAGGCATCTCATGATAGCGAATCTCTATCTTATATTCCTTACCCTTCTCTGCCTGAAATTCGATGCGGCTCTCCGTCGTACGCCAAGTAGATTGCTCTGCTTTCTTTTCGCCATTCAGATAAACCTCATAATGACCACAGCCATCCACATCCAGCAATACCTTGTCGGTCTGCTTTGGACGGTACACGGTCTCGTACTTGGCAGAGAAGCCCGTCAACTTCACATTGGGAGCGAAAGAATGCTGACCGTAGGTAGTTACCTGTACAGGATTCTTCTCCTGGGTGATGGTGACAGGCTTGCCATCATACTCACGATTATTCCAGAAAGTACCACGGAAGCCTACCTTTCCATCCATACTACATTGATCGTAGTAAGAATCCAAGGTCTGGTCGTTCACCAAGTCACACCCCTTGAAGGTGACGAGTTGGCTCTTCTTCAGTCGGCTCTTGATGCCATCGAGGATGGTGATGGTGCTGCGAGGCGTACCATTATAGTTACCCCACATCATCGGCTCGTTATCCACATTCGGTCCGATGAAGGCTATCTTCTTCTCCTTCTTGCTCAGAGGCAAGACGGCATTCTTGTTTTGGAGCAACGTCATCGTCTGCAAAGCCATGTCGAGGGATAGCTGGCGATGCGCCTTGCTGCATAATACAGAAGTAGGAATCTTCGACCAAGAAACAATCTTATTGTCATCCATCTCGCCTAGGTCGAAACGACCTTCGAGCAAACGAATCACGTGCTTATCTACCTCTTTCTCCGTCAAGGCACCATACTTCACAGCCTCTGGCACCGACTTATATACATAGTTGAATCCACACTCCACGTCTGTACCTGCCAATACACCCTTGGTAGCGGCATTCTTGGCATTGCTGGATACCTTGTGGTTCTCCCAGAAGTCGGTGACAGCGCCACAGTCGGAAACCACCAAGTACTTGAATCCCCATTCGTCTCTCAATATCTGTTGGAGCAATCGGGTATTACCACAACATGGCTCATCGTCCCAACGCTGATAGGCACACATCACTTCTCTCACCTTAGCATCCTGCACCAACGACTTGAAGGCTGGCATGTAGGTTTCCCAAAGGTCACGAGGCGACACATCGTTCACATTGTCGGTATGGCGAGCCCACTCCGGACCGCTATGGATGGCATAATGCTTGGCACACGCCCAGAGTTTGCGATACTTGGTATCCTCAGGTCCTTGCAAACCACGCACCACGGCGCAGCCCATACGAGAAGTCAAGTAAGGGTCCTCGCCGTAAGTTTCCTGTCCACGTCCCCATCGAGGGTCACGGAAGATATTCACGTTAGGAGTCCATACGGAGAGCGCATGGAAGCGAGTCACGTCGCCACCCTTCTGCTGCAATTCGTTCCACTTGGCACGCATCTCATCCGATGTGGCATCAAACACCTTGAAGACCAATCCATCGTTGAAGGAAGCCGCCATGCCGATAGGTTCCGGAAAGACAGTCACGTCGCCCATGTTAGCTACACCATGCAATGCCTCGCTCCACCATTGGAATCGCTTGATGCCCAAGCGAGGGATGGCTGGAGAATCATCGAGCATCAAGGATGCCTTTTCCTCCAAGGTGAGACGACCACACAAATCCACCGCACGCTCATGAGCAGAGAGCACAGGATTCTGGTAAGGATACTGCTGTGCTGAAATATTGCCGACAGACATAGTTGCCATCAGCAGAGAAACGACTAAAAACTTATTGTTCATATTTGCAAGATTATTAGCTATTGCCAAAAAGTTGGCTGATTATTACGTTGTTTTATTGTTTGATAGTGCAAAAATACAAATAATAAACAGTAACGACTTTATCGTATGTCGCAAAGACTTTATAAAACGTAACATATTACATAAAAAAACGAGTAAGAGAAAAGCAGAAACCTTTTTCTCTTACTCGTTTTATCACAATATCTGATAACGGCAATTATTTTGCCCAATCCAATACGATAGTCTTATCTTCATCTATCATAAAGTTCATGCCAATTTTTTCCACGTTTTTGCCTGTTAGGGCAAAAGCATCAGCATAATGCTTGTTGTTGATTTGGTCAAGCGCCTCTTGTGCCGACTTATTAAATTTCAGTTCTATCACATAGATGGTATCCTTTGTTTCCATCGTAATGTCAGTCCTTCCACGGAATGTATGCTGTTCCACCAATATGCGGAAATTCGTAAGTAGGGCAAAGACGATATACATCGTCTGCTGATAATGCCCCTCGAAATCTGTATTGTCGCAATAAGGTACCGTCTCCCAAAACGTTTTCAATAGCTGAAGTGCCCCATCCATGTTACCCTTATTGATAAGAGCCGACATCTTGGCTACGGTTGTATTGCACATGGCTGACTTCGCAGCCAAATAATGTGGCAACATACTACGAAACAACCCTATCCTCACCTCTTTGTTTGGCAAGGCCAAGGTATAAAGTTCCGTGTCTGGATCATAATTCTTGATCGTGATATAACCACTCTGATAAAGCAAAGGCATGATAGTAGTCATCGTCTCGGTGGCTGCATCGAAATCATCCTTTGATGCATCCATCTGTTCACCTAGGTCTATCGGCGTAAAGTCATACTTCCGCATCGTATTGAGGAGATAAGTTGGAGTACCCGAACCAAACCAATAGGAATTCATCTGTCCTTCTGCAAAACAATTCAACAAGCTGTAAGGATTGAAAATATCAGATGATGGCCAGGTAAAATGATAGCCATCATAATTTTCCTTCAGTTTTTCCAAGGCTTGTTCGTATGTCAATCCTAACCTACCAGCCAACTGCAGAACATCTTCATGCATTTCTACCACAAGTTCTTCCTTAGTGATACCACAAATGCCAGCATATTCTGTATCCATACTCACATTAGTGATATTATTGAGTTCACTGAAGATACTAAGCTGCGAGAACTTGGTAATGCCAGTCAAGAAGACGAAACGCAGCATCCGGTCGCTATCCTTTAGGGGACTATAGAAATTGCGCATCACCTCTCTCAAAATGCCCAAGCTAGTATCCTCATGCACCACATCGAGCAAAGGAGCATCATATTCATCAATGAGGACAACAACCCTCTGCCCCGTCTGTTCATACACTGTTTTTATTAAATTAAGCATACGAACATTCGGGTCAGGAGAATCATTGACGATACCAAATTTTTCTTCTTTTACCTTCAATATATACAAGAGATAGCGCACAAGTTGGTCTTTCTCCATGAGCTTTCCACCAGCCAAACTAAAGTGAAGCACTGGATATTCCGCCCATTCCTTCTCTAGTTTTTCGATGGCAAGTCCCTTGAACAGTTCCTTCTTCCCCTCGAAGTAACTTTCGAAAGTAGATACCAACAAAGACTTACCAAAACGGCGTGGACGACTCAAGAAGAAATACTTTCCACTCGTATGAGTCATACGATAGACGTACTCCGTCTTATCTATATAGAGAAAGTCCTCCTCTCGAATTTCAGAGAAGGTCTGCATGCCTATCGGATATAATTTCGTTGCCATATTATCAACCTCTATCTGTTTACGTTGGCAAAGTTAAGCAAAAATCCCGAAACCGCCAAGCGATTTCGGGATTAATTATGTATTCAGATGATAGATGATCAGATATTACCAACCTGGGTTCTGAACCAAGTTAGGGTTTGTATTCTTAACGGTCTCTGGATAAGGGAAATAATTATGTTTACCCTCTACAAAGCCCACATGGAAGCCAGCATCCTTAGCTGCATGAGAAGAAACTGTATAGAAACGACTATTGGCCTCCGTACCATGTTCCCAGTGCAACTTTTCATCACCAGACTGTGGAGCGCGGAACAATTTGTCGAAGAGGTGTGGAACATCACTACCCGCATTCTTCAAACGTTCGATAGCCTTGGCATCTTTCCAGCGCATGATGTCAAACCAACGACAACCTTCCATCCATAATTCATAAGACTTCTCCTTCTTGAGAACATCCATATCTACAGTCTGGCTGATGGTCTTAGAACCTGCACGTTCCTGTATCTTGTTAATGTATGTCTTTGCCTCGCCAGCATCTCCTGTTTGGAGACAAGCCTCGGCATAGTTCAATAGAACCTCTGCGTAACGCATCACAAGATAGTTGTTCAGACGAATGTTGTTACCATATTTGTCTCCGCCAGTATCAGCCTTGCGCATAACTGTCTTGAAAGCCAACCATGTAGAGTTTCCATAAAGTCCCTGTACCACATCCTTGATACCAACCTTAGTACTTGTTTTCTTCTCTTCCACAGACATTGCATTCAGAGCAGGATCAGAATATTCCATCTTATAGACAGCATCATCGATATTCTTCAATGTAGCATTGAAACGATAAGAATTATCACCATCGTTCTCATGGAACTCGTCACCAAACCACTGAGGAACACCTAAGCCTCCCCAGCCATCAATACCACTATATACAGACTGTGGACAAACTACGAAGTTACCAGCACGCCAGTTTCATCTCGAACAGACGTACACTCCACTAACTTGCCATCGTAAGTATATTTCAGTAATTTACCCATATAAGAATCAACAATTACAAGCATGTCATTAGCATCCAAATAAAAAGTTGCTAAATTAATGTATTCATTTGCTCCATGTCCTTCTTGACCATTCCTGCTCAGTAAGTGCCCATTCTTGTCATAACAAAGAACTTGCTTTTTTGTTTGCACAAAGTTATATTGCTCCGTTGCTACTAATTTCTTAGGCATTTCCAACAAACTATCTAAAACAACTATGTCTATTTTAGAATATGGCACCTCAGAACCATTTAATCCAATTGGGGTATCATAGCCTGATATGGTATTTATGACATCATTTTGAGTAGAACAAGCTGCAAGAATAGCTATAAAAACTATAAAAATATTTTTTTTCATTGTATATCAATTATATTATTAACTTTGCATAAAATTACAACATAATCTTTGTTGTTTAACTTCATATTTTGTGCTCATTTACAAAAACACCCTGTTTCACACAACAAGACCCTTTATTGGAATCACAAGTATATCTTTCCCATCCAATAATATATGTTTTTCCATTTTCGTAAGAGCCAAAAAGAGTTATGCCCAAAACTCGTATTTCTCCTTTCTTGCTACAAGTTACAGTTTCAATACCACCATCAGCACAAATAGATGCTCTTCCCCATATATCGCCTTGTTTTTTACATTCACTCTCATCATTAGCGTCATCAATTTCTCCACGTGTCAACGCCTCCACATTCTCCATCAACAAATCATTATTTGCCAATTCTTCAGATTTAGACTCGCTTACACCCCAAACACCAGCAAAAGCTATTGCAGCACATGAAACACCAAACATTAATTTCTTCATTCTCACTTCAATTTAAAAGTTAATGAATATTGGTTACCACCAAATTATCGGTTGCAAATATAAGCTAAAAATTTCAATTTGCACCCACTTTTATGTTTACTTTTTGTTTACTTTTGCTATTTTCCTCACGAAAGCGACCACTATGTTACATATCGAAAAGTTATTGCAACAAAACTATTGAACCATTACTGATTTAGCATCTCATAAGCCTCATCAAACATTTGCCTTGTGGCAGAGGATTGGACTTTCGGTTTCCTTTCCAACAAAAGATGGGCACATCGTTTCGCCTGTTGCACTTTTCCAATTTCCTGATACAATTTCATCTTCTGGTATAAAGGATAAAGTCTATTGGGTAGCATGCCACTTGCCCTGTCATAACATACCACAGCATCATCATACAGCCTCATCGCTTTCAAATTATTGCCCATCAATACCCAAAACATGGGATCATTACTCACTGTAGTACCTCTCAATAACATCGAATTGCTATCCATATATCTACCATCGGACTGAAGCATCTTGGCAAAACCAAACAAGAAAGATTTGTCTTCACTACAATACTCCAACAAAGGGTAACAGTCATGGATGTAAGCTGCATGTATGTACTTTGTCGCATCCAAAGAAGCTAATTTCGCATCCACATGCCTGCGAGTAAAACCAATACTTAACCAACAGAATATCAAAACGACAAAAGATAAGCAAATAGTTTTCCTCCAGGACATGCAAAAACATACTTTTTGCCCATTAGGCATCTTCGCCAAGAGAATGACTCCCAAAATTTGGAAAGGTAACAACTGAAACGGATAAGAGAACCAAGAGAATACAAACAAAGCCAACAAGGCGGCAAACATCCCATGCGCATTCCTTACCCATGCACGAATTGACAAAACAACAAGCGAAAGGCATAACAAGACACCCATCCACCCCTGTTCTACACCAACTTGCAACAAGTCACAAAATGCATAATCGGTTACATCTGCATAACGTGCAAAACTATCCACATGAGAAGGCTGCGAGAAGAACAGAGACAAAGCCTGTCCATATTGTCCCCTAAAGCTACCGATTCCAGAGCCAAAGAGACCATTTTCAACTATCATGCCACCAGAAAGATACCATATTAATAAACGCCCCATGGCAGAACCGAACTTGGCATAAAGCAAAATTGCACCCAAGCAGATTCCTACAACCGAAAGATAAAACAAGTACTTACGCAGCATTCCCCTATATTTCCAAAAGGCTACAATAACCAAAGAGACCAAAGTCCCTCTGCTTCTAGCTAACACCAAAATAAACATGCACAATACCAAGAGCAATAGATAAGCACTCTTTCTGTATTCATAAGATTTCGTGCCTTTCTTTAAATCTGCCAAACGAACCAAGGCCATAGACATACCAATAGCAACATAAGCCGCATAGGGACCGGGATTATAAAACGATCCCGTCACAGGAAACAATGGATGCAAACTCGTCCCTGTGCAAAGTTGCCATATTCCCCATGCCACCTCAAAGAAACAAGCCATCAAAATTAAATTCTCTATTATCACATCACGAAGAGGAGCTACAGAAAACAGAAAGCGCAACAAGACATAAATTCCATATAACACGCTATAAACAGTTATCTCATACGAACAAGGATAGTCGGACCGAAAATATGCATTGCAAAGAACATAAATCCACCATAACGTAACAAGAATATCTGTCATAGTAAACTGACAATTAGTTCTTAAGGAAAAAGAACCAATTGTCAGCAACAAACAGCCTCCTATAGCTAGGTACTCCAACCATACAAGCTGTTGAGGCCATAAGACTGGAGTTACTTGTAAAGTCAGCAATAGCAAAGCCACCACAAACAAGCTGCTAATAAATTGGCTACTTATTACCTTTTGTAAAATATGAATCATAAATCAAGTCCCTTTCAAAAACTTTTTGATACAACTCCAACTATATAATCATCGGGAACCATGCCCCAATATCGAGCATCTTGCAAATTAACCACATGATCTCCAACCAAGAAATAGTAGTCGTGCTTAAAATGATACTTGAATAATCTTCTCTTACCCAACATAACCTTACCTCCATCCCAATCAGCCACGATGTCCTTACCTGTTTCCCATTCGATAATTTCCCGATATAGAACCGCCTCTTTGGGAGTCACAGAGATTAAGTCTCCTTTTCTTGGCACATATAATGGGCCAAAATTCTTAATAGTCCAAGGCAAGTGAAAGTCATGCGGCATGGTGCTCATCACATAATCAGGGATTAGAGAATCGGGCGTTTGCGCCAAAAGTTGTTGTTCTTCTCTTACTCCTAGCATTCCCTTATAGTTATTATTCTTATAAAAACTATTTTGGATGGAAATAGAATCACCGGACAAAGCAACACATCGCTTACAATACACATAATTGATTTTAAACTTAACTTGTCCATCTATATATGGCATATTGAATACCACTATGTCATTATGCCTTATGCCTCTCAAGCCATTCGTACGAAAGCAATGTAGCACTCCTCCCCGTCTATCGAAATGAAAATCGGTATAGATTCTCGCTCCCATCAAGCACTTATTAACAATGATTTTGTCACCAGGACGCAAAGTTGGCAACATGGAGTCTGTAGGGATTGTAAAAATGTCAAACAAGAAGACACGGCATAATAACCATAGGCAGTAGGCACCACCTATGGCTAAAAACAGTTTCACGATTCGAAGCAAATTCTTACCTATCATTTATTGCATAATTAATTTCATCATGTTTACCACCAAACTTGCTTACCTTTTTCATACGTGAAGATACGTTCTTCACTTCCTTTTGTCAAGTTGCACAAGAGATACAGCTCTCCTTGAGGAATGCGAGGAAAGATGATGACGTCAGACGGCGCTCTACGAATGGCTAACGTTTTCCAGTAACCATCCTTATACATCATCAAGCAATAAATATTGCCTTTTTCCACACAATTACCATCATTGCGAGGGATAAAGCGGACCGCCCCTACGCTCATTGCCTTTGGAAGTTCCAATCCGACCCAATGTCCATCAGGACTATTTCCTTGGAAACCAGTCAAGATGTCTCCATCAAAGACCGTTTCTTTTGTCTTACCCGGAACTCCATCCGTTCCTATAATCTTTCCCCTGATCTTCTGTCCGTCTTTATCAAAGAACAGCAATTCATTGATATTGCAATATGAGCCTTTTGGTCCCATATAGCGTAAGAAGCGATAACGCCCTTCATCGGTCACTTTTCGTTGATACCAACAGGCCTCCGTCATACCTTCGTAAGTATACAAATCTTTCGCATCAGAAAAGTTTGCATGATTACTTCCTTGGAACTTACCATTCCACATGCGAAAATTAAAAGCATCCTCTCGCCCCATATAAGGATATTTACGTTTCAAACGCAAGGTAATATTCTTGCCCGTTTGCACAATATCCCGCACCTTGCCATCTGCTTGGAGAACAAAAGGATCGCCCACAGAAACCATCTTTCCATTTTCCATGAAACATGTAGCATACAGGATGCCTCTTCCCATAGATTTAAACACAACCTTACCATCATGTATCCGTCATAAAACACAGGTTCCCAAGACTTATTGTCATATACACAGATGTAAGCAATCTTCCTGTCTGCATATTTCTTAGGGATGTATCTCTCTATATCCGTAGTCTGATAATACTCATCTGTTACATCCACAAAAGTCGGTACTTTAAACAAAGTTGGTATATCCTTTTCATCCTTTAAATCTTTCACATATTCCCTGTTCAATTGAAATCTTCGCCTAAACACTTTCGGCTATTTATATGGATGAAAATAATTAGCAGTATCACCGGGAAGGTTGCCCATATAAAATGGCGATGCCTTTCCGTCGGGTCTAACCAATACACTCCAAGAATGAGCATTTGAACGATTACCCCAATGAGGAGTAAAATCTTGTGTTGCTGGTATTCCCAAACTTCTAGACATATAGACTACCCAGGAGGCTTCATCTCTACAATTTCCTGTACGATACTTGGTCAATGACACTGCATCCGGCGACAAAGTTGTTTTAAAGAGAATCTGGTATGATTACCAAGTTCTGAACACGAAGAGAAGAATCATTTGCCGCAAACAAGTTCCACCTAGGATAGCCCTGATAGCAGAATCTTAGTTGCGCTTGCCTATCTAGCATATCTTTTGCAAAGGAAAAAGCAGTAGAGATGGTATCCTTTTCTTGATGTAAAGCGATACATCTATGGTTCGCCGCATTCCTCACCTGATATATATGTTGAGAATAATCCACAAGTCTTGCCGCATTCAGTTTATTGAGATTAAACAACTGAATGTTGTCTATACTACAAGTACCTGCAAACAATGCAAGGCATATTCTGTTTTTCCCTTTCCGCAATCTCACTTCTTTCCCTTTTGCCATATTCTTAAATGTATAGATGTTTTTTGTTGGGGTCAAAACAATGGTATCATTCTTGCCATCGTTTAAGGACATGATGATCTTAGCCACACCAGAGGCTGTGGCATACCTCAAATTCAATCTTTTCCAAACCTCACGTGAAGCATCTATCTCAAACAACATCTTTGAAGAAGGCATGTCTAAGAATGCCGCTTTCTCGTTTGTCGCACTAGGCGACTTTAACATACGAGCATTAAATAGTCTGGCTGTATCAGAACTGAAAACATCACCTTTTTTAGCGCAAATTATACCATTATTCATGTATGGATATTCTTGCACTATAAATTTTCTCCAAGACGAGAGACTCTCATTCAGTAATCTATAAGGCAAGACATAATCAAAGAAGATGGCTGAACCATACTCCTTCTCCCATTTCACCTGATGCCATAATTCACAAGCTTCATCTATTGCCTTAATAAGATAGTCTGCACTCACAGACTTTATGTCTATCGCAACATCATCTTTTGTAAAATTAATATTCTTGGCACATTTGTCAAAAATACTATCTCTTTTTTCTTTTGCCGAACAGCCTATCAGGCGATATGCTTGCTGAAACTGAGCCATGCTCTCACCTTTGTAAGTATAGTGATAGGGCATGTTTTCTATCAAAAATTTGGCGGCACTATATTTCAATGTATCGGGGTCATTTCTAAAATGATCCAATACACGTTCCAACTCAGCCCGATTCTCGCCTGCAGCTTTTAGAGCATCTTGCAAACGAGAATGACACGAGGAAAACATGCTCAACAGAAAGCACATTCCAAACACCACCGATACATATTTTATATAATGCAACTTCATTTGTACACAGTTGAATTCTTCGTACTATATTCTATTTTTTATACTCAAAATAAAACAGAACCGGATTAGAACCAGCGGTTAGCTTCATCAAGTCAGCATAGTGATTCAAACTAGGTTTCAGTTTCCCTTTCTTTATCACATGTTCCACAAAGGTCGTTCTTATCAACGAAGTTCTTACTCTCTACAACATACGCTGGCGATACTCCTTCGCTCGTAACATTCATGATGACATTTGAGAACATACCTACATATTTGGGATGGGCATTTTTTGAATAGAAATTGCTAAAAGGCAACCGTAAAGGAAAGTTCCAACCATTATTATATTCTTCTGAATCCAACAGTTTGCCAACTTGTTCTCCATTTTTAGCATCTATCTCTTTCAGTTCATACTTATCCTCCTCATTAACGGACGATCGATTTAAGAAGACATGCCCATCAATAGTTTGCATGCTATAAGTCCTATAGCCATTTCTATTCGCCTTGATTGTTGCCAAGTACCCATAGTTCTTTAAATCAAATTTCAGGATATTGTCAGCAGCCTCATCCAATAAATAGATAACACCATTTTTTCTATCTATAGAAAAGTCTGCTAATTCCAGATATTCTCCATGCCCACGACCTGGTGCCGAAATGGTTCTATTAAACAATCCATTTTTATCAAAGACAAACAACTTATTCGCCTTATCATCCAAGAGATAGATATGGTCTTCATATATCTCCAGCGAACGTACATTTTGAATGATACATTCATTTTTTGTTTCCAAAGGAATTACCTTTGGGGCTTTAAAAAACGTAGAAAACAATATCGAATCCTTATAGACAGACTTATCTATATTGATGGTATCCACATCAGCCAATCTTGTAGCAGCATTATAGCTGCTACAAGATAAGCACATGGTAACCGATAACAACACTTAGCGCATTACTTTTCATTCCAAACATTTTTAATCATTGCAAGAAATTTGCTTAGACAAAAATACAGAATAGATTCCGCAAGTCATCTCAACCTTTGTCTATCATTAACAAGGCGTAGAACAGCTATCAAAAGTATAGCCCGTATACTCACACTCATAGTAAGAATATTCGCCACAATACTTCAAGTTCATACCTGCTCTTGTGCATTGTCCTCCACCACCATGACTTTTAGAACAAGTTATGACAACCTCTCCTATTTCGCCACGAGTCAAAGCCTCGACATTCTCCAACAACAAACTATCTGTTAGTTCCTCTGAGTTGGATTTAACTAATGTAATAAAAGTGATACTTGCTATAGCTACTATAACACAAGTAAATGATAATAAAATTTTCTTTTTACTTCTTAATTTAACTTTATATTATATACTACTTTAATGTGAATTTTACAACAAATCCATCACCACCATGCATATTGCCTTCTACTTTGCACCCCATCTGTTTCCAGGTTTCGACCAAAGATGTCAAATGTTGGCTCTCAACAAAGGAATAAAGTGATTGGGCGTCCACGCTTTTAATTAATGGCAATATTCTTTTTTTGCCGGAATACAACTTAACCTTTTTAAGTTTACCAGACTTTTTATCATAAAAAAGTGTATACCAATCTAAAAGCTTATTTCCTTTTTTAACATGAAATATAATGTCCTTATCCATCTCCATCTTAGCAATAGGAATATCCTTATCTGTGTTCATCAAAAACTGATTTTTCTTGCTATCGTTAGAGCTGAATGCCTCGATATCTTCTTTTGTAAGAAAATCAGGACTTCCCACTATTGTATATTTTCGAGAACATTCCTGAGTATTGACGTTAAAATTATAAATATAGCTTGCATCAATTGGAGGAACGAATGTCAAATTCGAACCTTTTCCAGGAAAGAAACAATCACTTTGCATATTAATTTTTGAAATTTCATCCATCTCATAGTCTATATTTTTTATCACTTTTGATGATGAAGAATCAAACAACAACATTCCATTTGCCTCCATACTCGTAGTTGTAGGCAATAATAAATGAAGGTGATCTGATAAATCATATATATACCCAAACATCAAGCCACTATCTTTACTATTGGCTATTTTTGTTGGGAGCTTTACTTTTTTCAGTAAATTAAAGTTCATATCATAAGTCAACAAATGAATGGGAGTTAAGATTTCAATACTTTGGTTATATGGATTATACGAATATCCCATAACAATAGAATACTCTTCGTGACCATTGCCAATTTTATCCTCGGAAGAAGAGACAAACTTTCCTGTTTTATCAAAAACAGAAATTATCTTTCTAGAATCGGATACAATATAATATTTATCAGCCACCAACAAACGATCAATATTGCCAAGAAATTTTCCTTCCTGCATAGTTAAAGGAACTATCTCTAACTTTGAAAACAAATCAGAGACAGAACTTTCCTTTACATTCCCGAGGTTAATAACTGGGCACTTCTCTTCCACTTGATGCTGGCAAGAAACAAATAGCAAAAGATTGACTACTGTCATACAAAACAACACTAATATAACATTCTTTTTCATTGCACTTTATTTTATAAGTTTATTCCATATTTGTTTAATATTTTCATTTTCCATCGGATTACCTACAAGTACTATTTTTCCATTTTTATTCAATAATAAAGAGTGATACATTTGCTCCTCTGGCAAAAATGGATTTTGCTTCTTAAAAGCATATAGAGAATCCACATATACTGGATTACGTAGCCCAGAAGACTCTATTGAAAGATGTACATCCTCTAACTGTTCTTTTTTAGGCTCGATGATAAACACAAAGTTTATACCTTTCTTTGAATACTCATCCACCAACTTGTTCCAATAGTACATTCTGTCCAATGCACATGGTGAGCACTGACTAGAATCCACATAGTGAACATAGTTGAATTTCACAGAAGATATGCCAATTCTTTCCAATGTATCAACTGCACTATGAAAACAGCCCATCTCTTTGAGGGGGAAGCCTAACTCTATGCTTCGACATTTCCATCAAAGTTTTCTGTGCTTTACCCTTTTGCGAGGAGCAAGAGCTTATACTTAAAGCACTAAGGATAACACCAATAAAAAGATATCTATAACTCATTGTATATTATTAAAAAAATTCTGCTGCAAATTTAATACAAAAAGCATAACTCCATTCCTTTTTGAGTTGAATTTTTGTTTACTTCTTCATTATTACCTATATTGTCTACAAAGTAAACAAAAAGTAAACTTTTGCTATTATCCGAAGCTGAATTTCAATAACTTTATCTCATGTTACATAAACTTTATTATTTTCTCATTTCTCATAAAATAAATATCAAAACATTTCTTTTTTCCAAAAAAATAGATTCTTTTTGCATAAGAATAAAGAATAAAGCATCATGAAGAAACTTACTCTATTATTTCTAGCTTGCCTAGTGTTTTCATGTACCAAACAAGAGAACAACCAATTAGCCAACATCGAAAGTATGATGTTGACTCACCCTGACAGTACCAATGCTTGTCTCATCAATATTGCCGAAGACTATAAGGCTTTAGGCAACCAAGAGAAATACACAACATATATAAATCTCACTAAAAATAAAATAATTGCTAAATACAAAGCTAACATTGCTTTGTCTGAGACAAATGCCGAAAGAAGAGACTACAAGGCTGCTTGGAAATTTCAAAATGAAGCCATTAAGCAAAGAAACATAATAGACTCTATAGACAACAAGCAAGAGGCTGAAAAGATGAAGGCATCCTATAACTATGAGATGGAAGTCGCTAAGAGAGAGGAAGCAGAAGATAAAATCAATAAATACAAATTTGCTATATTGATTAGTATCATCTGCATCCTAAGCCTTTCCACATTAATATTAGCTTTGAAAAACTCTGCCAAGAAGAGAAGCATTCAGCAACTCAAACTTATAGCCCAACAAAATGAGAAGATTCAAGAACAAAGATGCAAGATAGAGGAGCTAAATAACCTAATGAATGAACAAAATCGAAAAATCAAGAAGTTGGAAAGCAGAAACAACGAGCTCTCCAAATATCAGCTCACGCCTTCAAAAACTTGCATCAACATGCTGTCAAAAAGCATAAAATTCGATGATGATAAGTGGAACCAATTCCGAATGTCCGAGGCGTATACGAAATTACATGGTATGATAAGAAAAGGGCTTAGCTATTATACAAATTCGGAACTACAAGAAGCACTAGAAGGCATCATAATTACCATTGACAACATGTTCAATGAATATGGCAAGCGTCTTACGGCAAGCCTTCCCGATATTAAAGACTCACAATTGAAATTGGCTTATCTTATAAAAGCCGAAATTAGCTTTTCCAACATGGCAATTTTGCTAAACAAGAGCAAATCTAGCATCACAAAGACAAGCAAAAGTTTCGAGAAATATCTTGAGATGTACAATGAAGAGTATGACCTTATTCATTTTCTACATGACTTCTAAAGATGGAAAAGATACCAATAAATATGGAAATTAGCCGTTTCCGTCGTATTGCCGATAGCTGTCAACAACTTTGCTCACAGCTGCCGACAAGGTTGCTCACAGATGTCAGCAACCTTGCTGACAAACGGCAACCATTAAATAAAGCTAATATTTTGCAACATATTATACTATATATCCGATTAATTATTACCTTTGCAAGAAATTAAGCATAAACGTATTACAAGATTAAAACGTATTAACTATGGACTTAAAGTATGATATTTACAGCATCAAGAATGCAGAAGGCAGTGGTAAGACACGCCAGTATGTTCGCCTGACATTGAACGATACGATGTCAGCAGACGAACTAAAAACCAAAATTCAACAAAGATGCACGCTCACCAAGGGTGATGTGGCTGCCGTATTATCCGAATTGCACGACATAGCCGTGCAAGAGTTTTCCATGGGCAGACGTCTCTACGTGCCTGAGCTAGGCTATTTTTCCCTTTCCTTAGGTTTGGAGATGCCGGAAGACAATCCCAACAAAAAGATAACAGGCAAGGAAGTGCGACTGCGTGGCATCAACTTCCGCCCTGAGGCAAGTCTGCTAAAGGAGGTAGATAGAAACATTCATTTCTATCGTTCGGAATACTCCAGCCGTTCCACTATTTATGAGGAGGAGAAACTCTGGAAGAAACTCCTGGAGTATTTCGAGAAAAACCGATACATCACCGTGAAGTGGATGCGCATCGAGTTCGGGCTCACTCGCTATATGGCACAGAAATGGCTCGACCACTTCATCGAGAAAGGCTTGCTCATAAAGGATGGCACGCCTCGCTCTCCTACTTATTTCTTGGCAAGTGACGGCTGTGGTTCTTACCATACAAGCAAATAACAAAAATGAAAGTACAATTTTATGAAATCACTTGGTACTTTCCTTTTTTTTGCTTAACTTTGCCACAAAGAAATAAGAATTAGCGATTATGACAAGAAAATTATACCCGATAGGAATCCAAACGTTTGAACGCATCCGAAAAGAAGATAAGTTCTACGTTGATAAGACGGAATATGTATACAACATGACACATACGGATGGTACATATTTCTTCTTAAGTCGTCCACGCCGTTTTGGGAAATCACTTTTAGTGTCAACATTAGAGAGCTATTTTGAAGGAAAGAAAGAGCTCTTCAATGGACTTGCCATCGAAAAATTAGAGCAGGAATGGACTGAATATCCTGTACTTCACTTTAGCTTGGCTGGCGGCAAGCACATGGAGAAAGACCAACTGAATCGCTATCTGCTTTACATTTTGAGTGTTAACGAAGAGAAATTTGGCATCGTAAGCGATTCGCCAGATCCAAATGTTCGTATGCTAAACTTGATAAGAACTGTCTATGAAAAAACTGGCAAGCAAGTAGTGGTACTAGTAGACGAGTATGATGCGCCTTTGCTGGATGTTGTACATGAAGAAGAGAGCCTAGACATATTGCGCAATGTAATGCGCAACTTCTATAGTCCTCTGAAGGATTGCGAGAAAATGCTTCGCTTTGTATTCTTGACTGGTATCACCAAGTTCTCGCAACTGAGTATTTTCAGCGAGCTAAATAACATCACCAATGTTTCCATGTACAAGGATTATGCCGGAATCTGTGGCATCACAAAAGAAGAATTACTGAGCAACATGAAAGACGACATCAAGTTGCTGGCAATCAAAAAGGACATGACAGAAGAGCAAGTCTTTGCTAAATTAAAGGAAAACTATGACGGCTATCATTTCGCATGGCCATCACCAGATGTATTTAATCCTTTCAGTTTGCTCAACTGCTTTGCTGAGGGAGAATTCAATGCTTATTGGTTTGGGTCGGGCACTCCTACCTATCTCATCAATATGATGCGCAACTTCGATTTTACCCCCATTGACTTAGGAGAAGAAATGGAGGCAGGAAAGGATGATTTCGATGCCGCGACAGAAAACATGACTACCATCATGCCACTACTTTATCAAAGTGGTTACATCACCATCAAGGGATATGACACAGACACAGAGCTCTATACGCTAGCTCTTCCCAACAAGGAAATAAGAATTGGCCTTTATCGCAGCTTGATGCCTCACTATCTAGGAAAAGACACGGTCAAGGGAAATACAACGATTGCAAAAATGTCGGCACTTATTAACAAGGGGAAAATTGCCGAAGCCTTGGAAATGTACAAAACATTTCTTGAGACATTACCATATTGCAACAACATCAATTACGAGGGACATTATCAGCAAATGCTATATATGGCATTTGCCTTACTGACTAATTTTCGTATTTTAGTTGAGCAACATACTGCCAAAGGCAGGACAGACATAACAATGGAGACCAAAGACAACATTTATGTAATGGAGTTGAAATTTGGCAAGTCTGCCCAAGAGGCTTTAGAGCAAATCAAAGCTAAACATTACGCAAAGACCTTTGCCATGAAGGGTAAGCATATAGTGATGGTAGGCATGAACTTTACGCTGGTAGATGGAATCAGCACCTTGGACTATATCATCGAATAGAGAAAGCTACCACGCCTTATACTTCTACTTATCAAGCAGTTAAGCATAGGCGTGGTAGCAGTGAGGGTAATTCTTAAAAACTTATTCTATAACAAGACCGCCATTGCAAGGAATCGTTACATCGAGCATAAGTTTCTTGCCAAGCTTCACTTGTTTCTTGCTTCCCTCCAACTTGGCGTCATCGCTATACACATTCACGATGGAACCAGCCTTGAGCATGTTGAGGGAGATACGCTTCTTCAATGGCTGCTTCTCAGCATTGATGCCCACCACGTACCACTTGTCGCCGTGGCGACGAGCCATGATGACATACTTGCCTGGATAACCATCGATGAAACGAGTGTCATCCCAAGTGGTTGGCACTTGCTTCATGAAGTCGATAGCCCATGCTGGAGCATCGGTCAGATTGTTTGGAGCCAAGGCAAAATGCTGCACTGGAGCCTGGAAGAGTACGGAGGTAGCAAGGGCGAAGACATCGGACGTAACACGATGCGAACCACTCTTGTTGTTACTGTTATAATATTTGTTGAGCGTGCTGCCGCCGAAATCCATGCTGCCTACAGTATTGCGCACAAAAGGATGGATGCAGGCGTTCCGAGCCTCAGCATCACACATGCCCTGAGAGAAGTGCATGTTCTCGCTAGCCAACACCGCCTCGCTAGCCACATAGTTAGGATACATGCGCTCCCAACCACGAGGCAATGTACAACCATGGAAGATAACCTCGATGCCATAGTCGTTGGCGTCGATGAGAATATCCTCATACAGTTTCATCATCTCCTGCTTGTCGCCACCAAAGAAATCAACCTTGATGCCACGGATGCCATTCTTCTGCATCCATGCCATTGCCTCACGACGCTTCAAGGTGTTGTCCATGATGCCACGAGGACCTTGTGGAGCATCGTTCCAGCAGCCGTTGGAGTTATACCAAAGGAAGAGATCTACCCCCTTCGACTTGCCATACTTCGCCAACTCCTCCATCTTCGGATAACCTATCTGGGTATCCCAAAGCGCATCCACCAAGACGGTCTGATACCCCATGGCAGCGGCAAAGTCGATGTATCGTTTCTGCTCATTGAAGTTGCACGACCCGTCCATACCGATAATCCAACTCCAAGTTCCCTTACCATACTCATATTTCTTCGAAGCCTTGTACTTAGGGCTCACCACGTCGAAAGGAATGGTGGTCTCCACGATAGGAGCCAAAGTCTTGCCTACGGTGATGGTGCGCCAAGGTGTTTCGCCGGGGAGATTCAAAGCCGGGTTGGCAGAGCCTTGACCATTCATTTCCTCGGGCATCGGGTTGGCAATCTGATAACTACCATCCGCCTTGCCCATCAGTCGGCAAGCCACATAGCCAGCATCGGTACCCGTCTCGGAAAGCAATACCCAACCATTGTTGCCGTTTTTGAAGAGGCATGGGAAAGTATAGCCGGTACGACTTAGTTGGGTGCCTACTGGTACATCCAAGGCATAGTTAGACTCATAGCTTGGAGCCGTGCGAGCGAAACCAGTCATCGGATTCATCTGCGGGCAGAGGAACGACGTTGCCTCCTTTGGCATCTGATAAGAGGTTGCCTCTTGCTTCACCACCAAGCAACGGGTATCGCCTTGTGGATAGAGTTTGTAGCGGAAGGCAACATCGTTGTCGCTTACCTGGAAGATGATGTCATATACTTTCTTTCCATTCTTGGTGAAAGTCATCACCTGTTGGTTGGCATGATAATCCACGTGGCTCTTCTTGATACGGTCGAGCTGGTAGCTGTCGCTGATGGCTTTCACCGCCGAAGCCTCGCTCATGGTCATACCTTGCGAGAAGTCGCCGATATTAGTGTTCATACCAAGGGCAGAGTTCTCCAAGAACACCTTGCCATCGAGGCTCACCTGATAAGTAGGTTTGCCACCATTGTCGTTCACAGTTACCACCAGCTTGCCATTAGGGCTAGCCACCTGTTTCTCCAAGGCGCTTGCCGATGTCAGCATCATCGCCAAGACGCCACATATCAATAGTTTTTTCTTCATATCTAACTTTCTATGTATTTCAACATTGAATCCAATTCGTTATTCTTCATCGTTCTTCACCAGTCTCACACCATAGATTTGACCTACCTGTTTGCCTTTGTGAGCCACGAACTTCACTCTCACCTCTTTCTTCCCTTTAACGAATTCGGCAGGTATCTCATAATCTACAGTCTTAAACTGTGTGGTGCGCCAGCGATGACTGTTATTCACACTGCAAAGCAATTTATCATTGATATAAATATCAAACTCGCTTGTGCGCCACTCGTCTTGTCCCCAGAACTTGAGCTGAAGGCTAAGATGAGTCTCCCCCTTGGTCTGCATCAGATAGCTGAAGTAATGGCCATCCTTTGCATCACGGAAGAAGATACCCTCTGTATTACCCTTGTTCGAATCATCAGTCTCCATACGATGGTCGGTCTCCGGCTGTTGTTCTCCTGGGCTCACCTTATCCACAGTTCTAGCCTCCAAAGCCTGACGGGCTTTTTCTTCATCAGCCAACTTCTGCATATAAGCCTTGTAGTCATTCTCGCCGAGCGCCAACCAATACATCATATATCGAGAATCGTGAATCTCGAAGAAAGGCTGCAGCTCACCATTGATAGCATTTTCCATGTGGGTGGCTAGTTTGAAATGCAATGGTTTACCAGGAATTGGGCTCAAGTCCTTGGCGATGTCGTCCAGATGCTTAGGCAGGAGGATAGGAGCCTTGTCGAGCGGCAACTTCATACCACCGGCATATTGCCCGAAACGACTATCATCAGCCACAAGCGAACGCATATCCTCCGTTCCCGTCTTCATACCGAGTAAGATTGGTCCATACATGATGGCTACATATTGAGGAACATTGATCATCGACTTGATGTAAGCATGCATAGGCATGGAGATTTCTACCTGGTCACCCTTCTTCCACTTGCGCTTGATGCAAACGAATCCATTCTTCTCATAGCTATTGACTTCGAATCCGACACCTTTCACCTTGAAATTATCACACCATGATGGCTTGCGAATCTTCAAAGTAAAAATGCCCTTGCCCTTAACTACCTCTATCTTAGAGGTCTCAGCGTATGGGAAAGAAGTCTGTTGGCGAAGTACCATCTTGCGTTCCTTCCAATTCAATTCGGAAGCCACGAAGAGATTCACATAGAGCGCATCATCCTCTGCCTTCACACCCTTGTCGTGCGTCCATACAAACTGTCCATACTTGCCATGGTCTTCCATCCCCGTTCCCACACAACACCACATTGCCTTGTTAGGTGCAGAATAATTACGATAATGACGTGGACGAGCGGAGGTGAAATATACATAGCCTCCATGCTCCGGGTGCTGGGCAGAGAGAATATGGTTGAACATCGCCGTCTCATAGAAATCCCCATACATACCTTGATGACTGACACGGTTTAAATCCTCGGTCAACTTCAACATATTATAAGTATTACAAGTCTCAGGTCCGTCGATGTCGTTGATGTAGTCGATGCAAGTTTCCTTAGTAGGGAAATGCTCACGGCGACTGTTTCCGCCCAAAGCGAGCGAACGTTGGCGAGTCACTATCTCCCAGAAATACTCACTGGCGTTATGATACTGCACATCATGAGCCAACTCCGCGATACGCTGGTATCCGATAACCTTAGGTATTTGCGTATTGGCATGCATGTTGTCGAGGCAATCCTTCCCATTCTCCATCGGAACAAGCAACTGTTTGTGGGAGAAGCGACGGGCACAATACAAGAATTTCGAATCATGGGCTATGGCATAGGCGTCGGCAAGAACCTCGTTCATGCCTCCATGCTCATTGCCTAGCATACGTTCCATCTGGTCATCGCTCAAGCCTGCCGTAATGTCCACAGCCCAATCGCAAAACTTCAAGAAGAGGTTCTTTGCCTGTTCGTTTCCACAATAGAGCCAAGCATCACGCAACCCGGCATACATTTTATGGATATTATAGAACGGAGCCCATGTTCCAAAATAAGGTCCGAAGTCCCCCTGGCTAAATGCCGTCCACACCTTGGCACTGTTTGGAACACCGCCAATATAATTATGGCACCACTTTTCGTTTCGCTTGTTGTTGGCATCGAACACCAACTGGAGTTCAGAAATCATATACTCCATACGCTTGCGACACTCCTCGTCACCAGTAGCAGCATTGATGGCGAGAGCGGAAAGATAATGTCCACCCACATGACCATCCAACCCATCCCAATTAGGATAAGAAGGTTTGCGTGGTTGCAATCCTGCCTCCTTGCGATAAGGAGCCAACATACGGTCGCAGTCATATTGCAAGAGCACTCGGACATTCAAGTCTCGTGCATGCTTCAGCGGTCCATCCAAGAGCGTGACATCGCTCAAAGGGAACTCATCTTTATAAAGTTTGTCCTGTGCCATGATACCCATGGCAGGCACGATGCTCAACAGAGCCATCATTAGTTGTTTCTTCATTGTCTGATATGATTAAGTTACTCACTAAACTTCCACCAATCCAGGAAGAAGAGGTTCTGCTTCTGGATGTCACCACCCTTGAATACCAAGTAGAGATCGTGTACGCCTGCCACCTTCTTCACCTTGGCAGAGAATGTCTTGTAATCATCCTTGGTATTTGTGATTTCGACTGTACCGATGCATTTGCCCTTCACACCATCCAGATGAATCTCGATACTTCCACCAAGCA
>ERZ808270.497-NODE-497-length-22527-cov-9.427999_pt1 | contig 22527 bp, 7 predicted proteins | sample MGYA00521082_ERZ808270 | MGnify/ENA primary metagenome ERZ808270 (study PRJEB31516, sample SAMN03275594) | gut metagenome | biome: mammalia-associated habitat; material: feces | host: Papio cynocephalus | place: Kenya | collected 2012-07-27 ... | reverse complement strand
CCGTACCGCAAGGTCGTCAACGGCCACGTCACCGACGAGGTCGAGTACATGACCGCCGACCGCGATGCCGAACACGTCATCGCCCAGGCCAACCAGGAGCTGGACGAGAACGGCAACTTCGCATCCAAGTCCGCCCTTGCCCGAGTGGGCGAGGAAGAGGCGGTCGATGTGCCCGTCTCCGAAGTGGACTACATGGACGTCTCCCCGCGCCAGATGGTGTCTCTCGGCGCCTCCCTGATTCCGTTCCTGGAGCACGATGAGGGCCACCGAGCGCTGATGGGCACCAACATGCAGCGTCAGGCCGTGCCGCTGATCGAATCCGAGCGTCCGCTGGTGGGCACCGGCTCCGAATGGCGCGCCGCCAACGATTCCGGCGACGTGATCAAGGCCGAGAAGGACGGCGTGGTGAACTACGTCTCCGCCGACATGATCCGCGTGCTGAACGACGACGGCACCACCAGCTCCTACAAGCTGGCCAAGTTCCAGCGTTCCAACCAGACCACCTGCTACAACCAGCGTCCGATCATCCACGACGGTGAGCGCGTGGAGGCCGGCAGCGTGCTGGCCGATGGCCCGGCAATCGAAAAGGGCGAACTGGCATTGGGCAAGAACCTGCTGATCGCCTTCATGCCGTGGAACGGCTACAACTACGAGGACGCCGTGATCATCTCCCAGCGCCTCGTGCAGGACGACACCCTGAGCTCCATCCACATCGAGGAATACGAGATCGACGCCCGTGAGACCAAGCTGGGCGCCGAGGAGATCACCCGCGACCTGCCGAACGTCGGTGAGGACGCGGTGGCCAACCTCGACGAGCGCGGCATCATCCGCATCGGCGCCGAGGTCGAGGCCGGCGACATCCTCGTCGGCAAGGTCACCCCGAAGGGCGAGACCGAGCTGACCCCGGAGGAGCGCCTGCTGCGCGCCATCTTCGGCGAGAAGTCCCGCGAGGTGCGCGACACCTCGCTGCGCGTGCCCCACGGCGAGACGGGTACCGTCATCGGCGTCAAGGAGATCACCCGCGAGGATGCCGAGGAGGACGGCGACGAGCTGCCCAACGGCGTCAACCAGATGATCCGCGTCTACATCGCCCAGCACCGTAAGATCACGGTCGGCGACAAGCTGTCCGGCCGCCACGGCAACAAGGGCTGCATCTCCCGCATCCTGCCGGAAGAGGATATGCCGTTCCTGGCGGACGGCACCCCGGTCGACATCATGCTGAACCCGCTGGGCGTGCCTTCTCGAATGAACCTTGGCCAGGTGCTGGAACTGCACCTCGGCTGGATCGCGCACGCCGGCTGGGACATCTCCATCGACCCGGACGTCGAGGCCGCTTGGAAGAAGTACGTGCCGAAGGGCGCGGAGAAGGGCGAGCCGGGCACTCCGGTGGCGACCCCGGTGTTCGACGGCGTCCGCCCGGAGACCATCAAGGGCCTGCTGTCCTGCACGCTCCCGGACCGCGACGGCAACAAGCTCGTCGGCGAGGACGGCAAGGCGACGCTGTTCGACGGACGTACCGGCGAACCGTACCCGAAGCCGATCTCCGTGGGCTACATGTACATGCTGAAGCTGCACCACCTGGTCGACGACAAGATCCACGCGCGTTCCACCGGCCCGTACTCCATGATCACCCAGCAGCCGCTGGGCGGCAAGGCCCAGTTCGGTGGCCAGCGCTTCGGAGAGATGGAAGTGTGGGCCCTCGAGGCCTACGGTGCCGCCTACACGCTGCACGAGATGATGACCACCAAGTCCGATGACGTCGACGGCCGCGTGCGCGTCTACGGCGCCATCGTGAAGGGCGACAACCTGCCGCCGGCAGGCATCCCGGAGTCCTTCAAGGTGCTGCTCAAGGAAATGCAGTCCCTGTCCTTGAACGTCGAAGTGCTCAACGCCGACGGCGTCGCCATCGACATGAAGGACGAGGACGACGACTCGTCCACGTCCTCCGACGATCTGGGCTTCAACATCGGCGCGCGTCCCGACGCCGCCGCCAAGGAAGAACAGGCCGCGGAAGAACCTGAATTCAAGTGATCTGAACGGGTTTGCGGTGGGGCCGCCCATGGTGCGGTCCCACCACGGATCCGACGACAAACGTGATTAAGCATTAAGAATCGATAGACAGGACAATAGAGTGCTGGACGTCAACGCATTTGACAAACTGAGGATCGGCCTGGCCACCGCCGAGGACATCCGCAACTGGAGCCACGGCGAGGTCAAGAAGCCGGAAACCATCAACTACCGTACCCTGAAGCCGGAGAAAGACGGCCTGTTCGGCGAGCAGATCTTCGGACCTACCCGCGATTGGGAATGCGCCTGCGGCAAGTACAAGCGCGTGCGCTTCAAGGGCATCGTCTGCGAACGCTGTGGCGTGGAGGTCACCAAGAGCCGTGTGCGTCGTGAGCGCATGGGCCACATCGAGCTCGCCGCTCCGGTGACCCACATCTGGTTCTTCAAGGGTGTGCCGTCCCGTTTGGGCTACCTGCTCGACATCGCGCCGAAGGACCTGGAGAAGGTCATCTACTTCGCCGCCTACATGGTCACCAGCGTCGATGAGGAACAGCGCCACCAGGATCTGCCGGACCTGCAGAACGAGTTCGACAACGACATCGCCAACCTGGAACGCCGCCGCAACGCGGAGATCGAGGAGCGCGCCAAGAAGGTCGAGGCCGATCTGGCCGAGCTCGAGGCCGCCGGTGAGGCCAAGGGCTCCGCCCGCACCAAGCTGCGCAACAGCGCCGAGCGCGAGATGGCGGCCATCCGCACCCGCTACGACGAGCAGATCCAGCGTCTGAGCGCCGTGTTCGACCGCTTCAAGAACCTGAAGCCGGGCGACATGGAAGGCGACGTCGACCTGTGGCGTGAGATGGAAGACCGCTACGGCGACTACTTCGAAGGCTGCATGGGCGCCGAGGCCATCAAGAAGCGCCTGCAGGACTTCGACCTCGAAGCCGCCTCCAAGCAGCTCCGCGAGGAGATCGACACGGGCACCGGCCAGCGCAAGGCCCGCGCCCTGAAGCGTCTGAAGGTCGTCAACGCCTTCCTGACCACCGGCAACAAGCCGGAGGCCATGGTGCTCGACGTGATTCCGGTCATCCCGCCGGACCTGCGCCCGATGGTGCAGCTCGACGGTGGCCGTTTCGCGACCTCCGACCTCAACGACCTCTACCGTCGTGTGATCAACCGTAACAACCGTCTGAAGCGACTCATCGAGCTGGGCGCTCCGGAGATCATGCTCAACAATGAGAAGCGCATGCTCCAGGAGGCTGTCGACTCCCTGTTCGACAACGGCCGTCGTGGCCGTCCGGTCACCGGCGCTTCGAACCGTCCGCTCAAGTCCCTGAGCGACATGCTCAAGGGCAAGCAGGGCCGCTTCCGTCAGAACCTGCTGGGTAAGCGTGTGGACTACTCCGGTCGTTCCGTGATCGTGGTCGGCCCGTCCCTGCGCATGCACCAGTGCGGTCTGCCGAAGCCGATGGCCCTCGAGCTGTTCAAGCCGTTCGTCATCAAGCGTCTCGTGGACCTCAACTACGCGCAGAACATGAAGAGCGCCAAGCGTCTGGTGGACCGTGGCGACTCCGAGGTGTGGGGCGTGCTCGAAGAGGTCATCGCCGAGCACCCGGTGCTGCTGAACCGTGCGCCTACGCTGCACCGTCTGGGCATCCAGGCGTTCGAGCCGATTCTGGTGGAGGGCAAGGCCATCCACCTGCCGCCGCTCGCCTGCGCCGCGTTCAACGCCGACTTCGATGGCGACCAGATGGCAGTGCACCTGCCGCTGAGCGCCGAAGCCCAGGCCGAGGCCCGTTCCCTGATGATGGCTTCCGACAACATTCTGAAGCCGGCCGACGGCCACACCGTGACCATGCCGAGCCAGGACATGATCCTCGGTCTGTACTACCTGACCACCGTCTACGAAGGCGCCAAGGGCCAGGGCCGCGTGTTCTCCTCGCTGGAAGAGGCCGAAATGGCCCTCGACCGCCACGAGATCGACATGCAGGCCAAGGTGCTCATCCGCCTTCCGCAGGACTTCGTGCTGCCGAAGGACTGGGAGCCGGGCGAGGTCAAGGTCGTCGATCCGGAGCCGGGCAGCCCCGACGTCGTCAAGGAAGAGCGCTTCCACGACGGTTCCGTGCTGTTCGCCACCTCCTACGGCCGCATCCTGTTCAACGAGACGCTGCCGGTGGACTACCCGTTCGTCAACGAACAGGCTCCGAAGAAGCGTCTGAGCAAGATCGTCGACGACATCGCCACCCGTTACAAGACCGCCCAGGTCGCGGCCACCTTGGACGCCCTGAAGGATCTCGGCTTCACCCGCGCTCCGTGGTCCGGCGTGTCCTTCGCGTTCTCCGACGTCATCCAGCCGCCGGAGCTCGACGACTACATCGAGAAGTACGAAGGCGAAGCCGACAAGGTCAACGAGAACTACGAAATCGGTATGCTTACCGAAGAGGAACGTCGTCAGGAACTCGTCGATCTGTGGACGAAGTGCACCAGCGAGGTCTCCGAGGCCGTCGAGGAGCACTTCGACGCCAAGAACAACCTGGCCATCATCGTGCAGTCCGGTGCACGAGGAAACATGATGCAGATCAACCAGATCGCAGGTATGCGAGGCCTGGTGGCAAACCCGAAGGGCGAGATCATTCCTCGTCCTGTGAAGTCCAACTACCGTAAGGGTCTGTCCGTGCTGGAATACTTCATCTCCCAGCACGGCGCTCGTAAGGGTCTGGCGGATACCGCACTGCGTACCGCGGAGTCTGGCTACCTGACCCGTCGTCTGGTGGACGTCTCCCAGGACGTCATCGTCCGTGAGGAGGACTGCGGCACCAAGCGCGGCCTGGTCATGAAGGTCGGCGAACGTGACGCCGACGGCACCCTGCATCTCGTCAAGGCCGCCGACGGTGGTCCGTACTCCCGTCTGCTGGCCGCCGACGTGATCGACCCGGCCGACGGCAAGACCGTGCTGTACAAGGCCGGCGACGCGATGTCCATGGACGTGCTCAAGGACATGGTCGCCCACGGCGTCGAAGAGGTCAAGGCACGTTCCGTGCTGACCTGCGAATCCAAGCGCGGCGTGTGCGCCAAGTGCTACGGCTGGTCGCTGGCCACCAACAAGCTGGTGGACGTCGGCGAGGCCGTCGGCATCGTGGCGGCACAGTCCATCGGTGAGCCTGGCACCCAGCTGACGCTGCGTTCCTTCCACTCCGGCGGTGTCGCATCGGCATCCGATATCACGCAGGGTCTTCCGCGTGTCACCGAGCTTTTCGAAGCCCGTACCCCGAAGGGCGAGGCGCCTATCGCCGAGTTCCCGGGCGTGGTCAAGGTGGAGGACACCGATCGTGGCCGTCAGGTCATCCTGAAGCCCGACGACGACTCCGTCGAGCCGATCACCTACCCGGTGACCCGTCGCGCGCCGATGCTGGTCAAGGACGGCGATCACGTCGAGGCCGGCACCCAGCTCATCGAGGGTTCCGTCGATCCGAAGAAGATCCTCCGCATCCTCGGCCCGCGTGCCGCGCAGGTGAACATCGTGGAGGGCGTGCACACCGTGTACCGCTCCCAGGGCGTGGACATCCACGACAAGCACATCGAGGTCATCGTGCACCAGATGCTGCGTCGCATCACCGTGATCGACTCCGGCGACACCGATCTGCTGCCGGGCGAACTCGTGGATCAGGCCCGCTTCAAGGCCGCCAACATGGAAGCCGTGAAGCAGGGTGGCAAGCCCGCAGCCGGCCGTCCGGAGCTGCTGGGCATCACCAAGGCCTCGCTGGCCACCGATTCCTGGCTGTCGGCCGCCTCCTTCCAGGAGACCACCCGCGTGCTCACCGAGGCCGCCCTGAACCAGAAGGTCGATGACCTGAAGGGCCTCAAGGAGAACGTCATCATCGGTAAGCTCATTCCGGCCGGTACCGGTCTCGCCCGTTACCGCAACGCTGTGGTCGAGCCCGACAAGGCCATCCGCGACACCATCTACCCGAACTTCGGTCTGGGTGGGGACGAGTCCGATGCCGCCTTCGGCGACGCCGACCTGTCCGATGTGGACTTCTCCAACATGGACTTCGGCGACCTGAAGCTCGGCGACGACTTCAACCCGGATGACTTCCTCGACGACAACGGCGGCCAGATGGACCTGGGTGACGACAACCAGTGACGCTTGGCTGACGTTCCGGTGATTGTTCCGGAACATCGTTGATGCACCAAGGCCGGTTCCGGCGCGTATGCGAACGATACGCGCCGGAACCGGCCTTTTGCGTGCGGTCCACCGTTTCCGTTTGGCGACGGCGGACCGCAGCATTCCCACTCGCCGTGTTTCCATATGGGTTTGCGGTTCGCCGAGCACCCGCATCGGCGACGAATATGATTGACGTTGCGATTAGAATATGGATATGAGTTTTCTGCCATATCCTCCTCCGCCCGAACCGGGCTGGTATGACGATGATGCCATGGTCTCGGATCGAATCGTCCGCACAACCGTCAGCGATGCGCGGAACGTCGATGGTTTTCGGCGTTCCTCCGACATCGAGAATCCGGTCGATGCCATCGACGGCGACGACATCGACCGGGACGGCACGGTGCTGGCCTCCTCATTTGCCATGAGAACGACGCCCGTGTATCTGCTGCGCAACGAGCAAACCGGACAGGAAGTGCTTGTCGACGGCAACGTGCTGCTCGGGCGCGAACCTTCGGCGGCGTCGGAAGGTGCGAAAGCCGTCGGATTGAAGGACCCGACGCGCACCATCTCCCGCAACCACGCGGTGATCGGGCTCCAGCGGGATGGCACGTTGCGGATTCAGGATTGCGGTTCGCTCAACGGCACGTACATCATCCACGACGATGTGGAGACCAAGGTCGGCGATGATCCCGTTGCCTTGCAGGTGCCGTCCGTCGTCCGCATCGGAGACCAGTTCTATGCATTGGAGCGGCGGGCCAACTGAGGTGATGCATGGCTCGCCGCCGCGTCGGCTGACCGGTGCGGTTTGGCAAGGCTCAGCAGTTGTGCTTGGACTTGTTGTGTTCTCGGGCTGGTTGTGGTCGCATTGGCGGTGAGCATGACGGCGGTGCCATATCGGTGATGACGCATCGGCATGGGCCAGCTTGCGCCGGTCTATGCCGACGGATGCTAGTCGCGCAGCCGCAGGGCGGCGTTGATGGCGTTGTCATCCAGCGATTGCAGCCATTCGAGCAGTTCGGGGTAGATGCTCATATTGCGCGCGAGGAACGGACGCAATTCCGGCTTCCACGCCGCGATTCGCGCCATCAGTTCCGTATTCTCCGTGTTCATGGCAAGCTCCGCGGTGTATTCGTCAGCGGACGAATGACGTTGCGCGTTATGCGCCTCATCCATGTCGCATGAGGCGTTATGCGACGGTCCGTCCATGGTTGCGCGTGCGGAGACGTCCACGGCATCATATGCCGTGCCGTCCTGCGCAAAGCACAGATCCGGCTCATCCGTCACGCAGGCCGGATCGATGGGGTTCTTATGCGGAGCCGTCGTATCGGACGCCATGCCGGTCGTGTTCGCCGGATCAATGGAATCGACGTGCAAGGCCGTCGGTGCTATATCGGCCGCATCCGCCAAATCGGCGGGATCGGCACACGGGCCGGACGGCGGCACCCAAATGTTGGTGCCGTCGAATATGTCCACGTCGGGCATGCCGGAATCCCCGCAGGGCAATCGGTCGGAGGCATCGGCGGACGTTTCGCCAACCGTTGGAATATCTGGTCCATCGGTTTCGGAAACGGGCCAGCCCGTCGAGGCCAGATATCGGCGGGCGCGTTCGTCGCCGAACTCGGCCACCCAGCGTTTCAGCCCGGGGTATGCGCGGGGATTCGCCACGACGCTCGCGCCGAATTCCGGATTCTCATAGGCGATTTTCGCGAGAAGCACCGGATCGGCGTGCGGATCCCGGACGGCTGCGATGGCGGTTTGGTGATCGACCATCATCTCTCCTTATGTTGTGGTTTGTGGGATTTGGCTTGGTGTGGTTTCGATGCGCGGCTCGATGAGCGTCGCGTAGCAGATGACGGCAGACCATCCGAAGCATCGCGGCCGGCTGCATCGTTGCGATTCCTTCCGCGCATTCCTCTTCTGCCGTGCCATCCACGACACCTGCCCGTCCATCGGCCGCCGGCATGCGAAGGTTGGAATACGCCGGCAAGGGAAAGACGCGCCATCCATCGGCATGCCAACGGCAATGACCGGAGCATGGCATCACGCACGCCATCGATGCGCCGCCAATAGTCACGCGCCCGCCGCTCTTCGATGACGTCGCCGGAGAACGCCGCGTAATCGGCCTCCATGCCCAAACGCAGCAATTCCATGGCGTCCAGATCGAATCGTCGCGCGATCGACCGTGCCTGCTCGCGTCTGGTCCCCGGCGCCGCCGATCCGCTTTGCAGCGCCAGCGTGGTGACGGACCGCCATCCCTCGGCAATCCGCAGCCGTGCGTCTCCCCGATGCCTCGCGCGATGCAACATGACCGTCTTGACGGCAAGCAGCGCCATGGCGACGATAAGCGCCGTCCACAAGGGACTGCCATATACCGCGACCTTCATCGCGATGCGTGCGATCCGCTGCCGAAACGGGTCCGCGGACGGTGCGTCGGCCCTGCTGCCGCCAATCGAGGTTCCGCCCGACATCCGATCGTCGTCACGCAACGGGTCGGTGAGCGGAACCGGAGGCTGCCGCACCAGTTTCCGCGGATTCGGCGGCATGAGGTTCCGGTTTTCATCGGGGGGCTTCGTCTCCTTCGGCGTCGGATGGAACGCCACCCAGCCGTAGCCGTCCAAGGCGATCTCCACCCATGCGGCCACGTCGTTGCCGGTGAATTCCGTTATGGTGTGCGCGCCACGTTTTTCCGTACGGTCGGCACTGATTTCGCCATCGTCGTCCTTCGGCAGAAAACCAAGCACGACGCGACTGGACATGCCGAGGGCACGCGCCATCAGAGCCATGGCCGAAGCGTATTGCTCGCTGTCTCCCACCATTGCGGCGCCGTCCAGCAATTGGCTGATGCGATAGTTGCCATGACCGGCGTTGGAAGGGTAATCCCCGCTCAGACCATGCGAGAACCAGCCGGATTCCCTCAGCCCATCGGCAATGGCCTTGGCCGCCGCTCCGCCCGCGGCCCGTCCTCCGGCAAGCGTCGTCGCGAGGCTGTCGACGCAATCCGGAACGTCTTCGGCCTCCGGCTGGCTGACGGCGGCGGCCTTGGCCCTGACGAGTTGTCTGTCGGTCGGCGCGTCGGAAACGATGCCGGTTTCGCGATACGACAGTCCATCCGACGTGCGCGCGGCGTAGATCGCCGATCGCGTGTCGGCGTTGTAATAAAACGACTCCGCATCCTCGGATTCGCTGAATTCCACTTGCGAGGCGGAACCGGCCAATGGCAGCCAATAGTCGCGCAGCCCGGCATGCACCGTGAACCGCGCGGCGAACCGCCGACCCGTCGCATGGTTCTCGATGGAAGAGCCCACACGACGGTAATTGGCCGAATCCGCGGCCATCGTGGAATCGGACAGATTCCACACATTGCCGTCGAAACGATCCATCACCGCAAGACGCACGGCGGAGCCGGACGGCAGATCCTGCACGGTGAGCAGCACGTCGTCCCTATGGTTCTTGACATACGAGCGCATGCCGCTCAGCGGACTGGCGTAAGCGTACGGACTCAGCGGCGGCTCGTAATGGTCGCGCAGGATCGTGCGGTGCCGCGCCGTCATGGCGCATCCGCCGAAGGCCAACGCGGCGGCGATCAGCATAATCAGCGCGGCGGCAATCCAACGCCGCCATTCGAACAATCCGAACCGCATGCTGGTCCATGCCGTAAGCGTGCAGACGACGATGACGCCGGCGGCCGGACGGCAATGGTCGGCCGACGATCCCAGCAGGGCGCAGACCGAGAGATTCACGAGAACGGGTACCGCCGCGGCCAATGCGAACCGGTCATCGTCCATCATCGCGAACAGGCCTGCGAAAAACGAGCACCACAGGCAGGCCGTCCAGACGGCGAGCGGGCCTCCCCGCATGCCGCCGACCGGCGGATTCACGGCAATCAGCAGTTTGAACGATCCCAGCGTGCTCATCCATCCATCGGCGAGCGTGCGTGCGGTCGGAACGATATGCGCGATGGTGGTTTCGTTCAACAACAGCACCGGTCCCGCGACCAGCTGGGCGAACGCCGTGAACACCAGCTGCCACCACAGGCGGAACTTCGGAACCCGCCATGCGAGCGCCGCTACCGAGCCGAGGACGGTCGCCGGCACGGCGGCGCCGGCCCAGACCGGAACCGACCCGTATACGTCGATGAGATTGGCGGCTCCGACAAGCGTCAGCATGGCCGTGGCCAGCAGACCCAGCTGCCTTGGAAGCCGAGGCGTTGACATATGGCCCGCATGGCGTCTTCTCCCGAAACGAACCATACGAATCGTGGGACGTGCGACGTCGGCCCATGAGCCTGATGCCGCGACCGGACCGTCGGCGCCGGCGCTCATGCCAGCATCCCCATGATCGTCGGCAGATCGTCCAAATCGCCGATCGTGGCCACAACGAAACCGGCATGCCGCGTGATGGAACGTTCCCCGCGGACGTCGGCCCGCAACACCACGCATGTCGTGCCGCGCGGCAACGCGAGCGCCATGCGTCTGACATCCTCGACGCTTCGGTTCCGTCCGACGGTGATGAACCAGCGGGACGAACCGGCCGCATCCGCAAGGATGCCCCGTACAAGGTTCGGTTCATCGTCGGAGTCCGGTTCGATCGCGCTGCACATGTCGAGGAATTCCATGGGTCCGTTCGGCGATGCGTGCCGTCTCCCGGCATGAACCGTCACCGGATGATTCTGCGACAGGCATCGCACGCCGATGGAGGCATGCACCGACACGGCAAGTTCGAATTCTTCGGCGTTCGCGTAATCATGCGGATTCACGCTGATGGCGAGCGTGGTGTCGGTGCGCCTGGTGGCTTCGTATTGGCGAATCATCAATGCGCCGGTTTTCGCGGAACTCAGCCAATGCGCGTTGCGCATGTCGTCTCCGGGCTCGTATTCGCGCAACCCGTGGAAATCGAGGTCGTCGTCGACGATTGTTCCGCTCGGGCGCCCTTCGAGGTCGCGGGGGATGCCGGCGTCCAATGGCGCCAGCGCGATGGTCCGCGGATGGATGAACGCATTGGTCCGTTCCGTAAGACGCCTTTCCCTGCGAACAAGTCCGAACGGGTCGCCTTTGCGGAGCGACAACGGGCCGATCGGCAGCGCCGCGCGCGCCACGGCGGTGAACGCCAGATCGATTCGTTTCGTCTGCCCCGTGGCAAGCGCGGGAATGGCGAACCGCTCATGGCCGGTTCCGATCGGCAGGACGCCGCTGGCCGGCACCGTGGACGCATGGCCGTCATTGCGGACCGTCACCTGTATGTGCACGGTGTCGGCGATGGCGGCATGCTGTTCCGATACCTCCACGGTGGCGGAAAACGCCGTATTGCCCAGCGACAAGGCCACCGCGGCGACCAGCATGGACGTCGCGGCGATGGCGATGGCGAGCAGTTCGTGCCATCCGAGCGGCACGAACGCGGCCGCCGACATGGTGGCCAGCAGCACGGCCATCCAGCCCACCGGCGACACGTTGGAGAAGACGGGGCGCCTGCAACGGCGTCCGATGCGGTGCGGCAGACGGCGCGCGGCGTTCATGCGGCGCATGACATTCGCGCGGAGCGTGGTGCCCGTGCGGTATGTGACGTCTGCATGACGTGTGGCGTCCGTGTGGCGCGCGGTTCGTGAATCTCGCATACCTGACCTTTCCGATTGCGGGTTCTTTCGGGGAGACGGAACATTGTTCGAATCTTTCAAAAATCATCGAAGCGTGTTGCGATTCCGGAAACCGGTGGGGAGTCCGCGCCTTAGCCCCCTTGGAGTCCGGCGCCGATCGTCGGCGCGGGCACCTGGTCCAGAAGCCGTCTGATGGCCTGCCGCTGCGTTTCGCCGGAGAACGTCGCCTCCGGCGTGAGCGTGATGCGATGCGCCAGCACGGGCTCCGCCAGCTCCTTGACGTCATCGGGCACCACATAACCACGGTTGTCGGATGCCGCCCACACGCGGGCGCATCGGGCCAGCGCCAGCGCTCCGCGTGTGGACGCGCCGATGCGGATGCGTTCGTCATGCCGGGTGCCCTCCACCAGACGCACGATGTATTCGAGAACCGCGTCATCCATGTGCACGGTTCCGCCGACGCCTTGCATGCGCAACACGTCGGATGCGTCGAGCACGGGGGCCACGGTCGCCGCGCGATCGGTGATGCCGGCCTGCCTGAGGATGTCCAGGCTCGCGGCATGGCCGGGATGACCGATGGCGGTTTTGATCAGGAACCGGTCCATCTGCGCCTCGGGCAGACGATACGTGCCAAGCTGGTCGATCGGATTCTGCGTGGCGATGACCATGAACGGCCGTGGCACGGGATGCGTCTCCCCGTCGACCGTGACCTTCCGCTCCTCCATGACCTCAAGCAGCGCGGACTGCGTTTTCGGCGACGCGCGGTTGATTTCGTCGGCAAGCACGATGGACGCGAAAATCGGTCCTTCTCGATAGGTGAATCCATCGTTCCTCCGGTCGTAGTAGGTGACGCCCACCACATCGGACGGCAACAGGTCCGGCGTGAACTGGATGCGTTTGAATGATGTGGCGATGGAATTCGCCAGACCGCGCGCCAGCTGGGTTTTGCCGGTGCCGGGATCGTCTTCGAGCAGCACGTGGCCGCCCGCCACCAGCGCGGCGACGCATTGCCTGATCGCCCGTTCCTTGCCGACGACGACACGGGAGACATTGCCGACCAGTTTCGCGAACGCATCATGGAACCATGCGATGTCGTCATCGGGCTTCGGCATCGAGATCGGCGGGGTCCGGTCCGTTTGCTCCGCCTTATGCGTGCGGACGGCCGGATTACGCGGCCAGCCGGGTTGTGCGGGCGATTCCGTCCATATGGCTTTCGCGCGCTCGCCGAGCACGGTGCCCTCGTCATCTACGGGACGCGGCGCATCGTTGGCACGCCCGTCGAGCGGCGACGGCATGGGGACGGGCGGCGGCATGGCGTCATCCGGTGGGTGGCTGATGGAGCCGAGCTGGGTGTCGTCGTTCATAGTAATCTCCTTGTGGTGTTCGGCCATATCGCCAATGATCGCCGTCCGGCCATGCCGTTCGCGTCGCCGATCGGGCGGATTCCCTCGATGCCATGGGATTTCCGGGACCGCGCGTTCAGCGCGGCGCGTCCATCGGTGCTTTCGACCGATACGTACCATGAGTGGGAATCCGCCGCATCCAGATCGTCGCCGACATCGATGCGGTTCATGCCTCCGGACATCTCATACCGCCGTTCCATGCCGCCATGCTCGGGCATGATGACCAGCATGGCACGGTACGGCAGACCGTACGCATCGACGGCGAATCCGGCATACAGCAGGATGTTCCTGTCGTTCGTGTCCCATGACAGCGTGGGCGCGGAAATGATTTCGGCGCGACGCTCATACACGTAGGCCGGCGACAAGGTTCCGCGGGCGGCCTCGCTCTGCCCGCCATTGAGGGTCTGCACGACGCTCGCCGATGAGCAGGTCCGCCATGGAGCCATATCGAAGACTGCCGAATCCGCGGTGCCGCCCACGCTGCGGTCGCCCAGGCCGTCGGCGGTGACGCGGAAGCCGTCCGCGCGGCCTTCGCCCTTCCAATGGACGACGCATGTGGAGCCACGTCCGGAAACGGTGACGTTCGACGGCTTCCTGATTTGGTATTTCGGAACGAACGATGCGGCGCGCGTTTCACCGTCAACGCCTTTCGCGCCGATGACCTTGGCGTCGACCCGATAGGTTTTGCGATTGAGGTCGCTTTGCGGGATGTCGAATGCATGGGATCCGGAACACGGCATGGTGCCGGTCACGTCGCCGGACAAGGCGATGGCCGCACATCCCGCGTTGCGCGTGTCTCCGATTGACGCGACCGTCACCGTTCCTTTGACGTCATTGTTGCGCAGCTCAATTGTCGGTCCGTTCGGCGTACCCCACGGCCTGACGGCATCGGATGCGTCGGACGTCGGGCCCCAGCCCGCGTCGTTGTGCGCACGCACGGTCGCGGTGAATTCGGCGCCGTCCTTGATGCGGCCGTCGTCGATGTCGAAGACCATCCTGGTCGACCGCGAAGTCTCCCGCATCATGAATCCATTGCCGGAAAGCGTCACCTCGTACGCGTCGATCGCGGAGCGGTCGCCGTCCGGTTCCCTCCATTCGACGGCGACTTTGTTGCGTCCGGCTTCGGCACGGACGTTACCCGGCGTATCGGGAACCTTGTCGGGCCTGCCCTCGACGGCGTTGGATTCCTCCGACCAGCCGGCCTCATTGCGCGCCCGCACCGTGAACGAATATGTTCTGCCGTTGCTCAATCCCGTGATTCGGCATGATGTGGCGGAGCCGCATGATTGGTTCCCGGAACCGCCGCCGCTCCAGCTCGCCTGGTATTCGATGACCGGACTGCCGTTCGGTGCGCCGGCGCTCCAGCGCAGATTCACCGCGCCGTCCTGCGCGTCGCCGGTGATGGGGGAGAGCAACGGCGCGTCGGGCCTGTCCACCACCGAAACGTCGATGGTCGCGGTCACCTCGCGTTCCTTGCTCCTCGTCGCATCCCGGACGGTGGCGACCACTCTGCCGACGCCCGCGCCGATGCCGGACGCGGCCGTGATCGACGCCGTGCCGTCGGACGAGCAATCCACCTTGATTCGTGACGTGTCGTCCGCGACGCAGCCGACCACCGTCAACGGCGTTTCGGGGAACGGATTGTATGCGTCGGCCAGCAGACGCACCGTCTCGCCCGACCCGGCCTTGAGCCGCACGGTTCTTGCGCCGACGCGCGCCAACGGCCGGTTGGACGCCGTCACGCGCACCGTCACGCCGGCGTCCACCGTGCCATTCGCGTAGGTGATGGTTATCGGCACGTTCACCGTGGTTCCGGGGACCGCCGTCTTCTCCGCGGAAACGGTCAGCCTGCCGACGGCGCTCACCACGGCGCGCACCTGGTTCGAAGACGTTCCGCCGGAATACGCATGCCGATTCCTTTCGCCATGTGGTTCCTCCGCGGAGCGCGTCAACGCGGTCAGGTCGATGACGGTGGCGCCCTCGCCCGCCGCCACATCGATGACGGACGAGGAGAACGTCGGCGCGGGCGTGTCTCGTCCGACCACGGTGATCGGCAGCGTCAGCACCGCCGTGTTGACGATTCTCGCCGTGCCGTCCTTGGACGCCTTGCCGTCCACCGCGGTGAAGGTGATGGACGCAGGCCCCGTATAATCATCCGGCGCGGTGAACCGCAGCGTCTGGTCGTCCACATACAGGTCGCCGTCGCCGGCCTTGGTCGCGCTCACCGAATCGGCGTCGGACACGTATGCGGTCTTGCCCGCGCCGACGCGCACATGGTCGGCGATGTTGATGGTGATCGTCTCGCTCGCGTTCACCTTCAACACCGGTGCCTTCGGCCGCAGCGTGGGCGGGAACACGCCGTAGGCGGGCACCTGGATGAACGCGCTCGCCGCGACGCCGTGCGTCGTGTTCGTGACGGTGTACGGCACGGCGCGGGCCTCATCGGTCAGCTCCACCGTGATGACGGTCGATTCTTCCCCGCCTTTGACGCGCGCATGGTCGGCAGCCGATTCATGCACGCCGACCCGCAGTTCCTCGAAGGTGCCGGAAGGATTGGCGATCCATTGCGAAACGTCGACGTCGACCGATTTCCTGTCGATCGTCGCGTATGACGGCACACGGTAGTCGCGGGCCGTCGGCGGCTCGATCGGGGCGTCGCCGTCCACATGCACCGTCAGGATCGCGGTGGCGTTCAGTCCGGCTTCGTTCCTGGCGGTGTAGACCGCATGGTAGGCGCCGTCGTTCTGCGGTGCGGTGAACGACAGCATGCCGTCCGCAACCCTGACGTTGTCCAGCCCCTCGGACTCGACCCGTTCGATGCTGAGCGCGGTGCCGTCTCCCGAGATGTCGTTCTGGAGCACGGGCACGGTGGCCGCGGTTCCCGGACGCAGCGTCACCTCGTCGTCGCGCGCGTACACTCCCGAATCCGATGCGGATGGAAACACGCCTACGCGGATCTGCGCCTGGGCGCGTTGCCCGGTCCAATCCTCGACGGCATAGGCGAACGTGTCGGTGCCTGTGGAATCGGCGTAGGCCGCATACACGAGGTAATCCGCGCCGATCTCGTCGATGCGTCCCAATGACGGCGCCTTGTTGCCCAAGCCGAGCAGCTGCACGTCATCGCCGTCGGCGTCGATGCCGGCGAGCGTGATCGGAATACGGATCCTGCGTCCGGACGCCACCTGCGCCTCCACGTCGGCCGGAGCCGGCGGCGTCTTGCCGGACGCATCCTTCCGATGCACGCTGAAGGTGATGGTCGCGGAGGCCGTGTTGCCGAAGCCGTCCGTGACGGTGTAGTCCACCGGAAACGAACCGGTCTGCCGGGACGCTTGGTATCGCACGGTGTCTCCGGAGACGAACGCCAGTCCCGCGAACGTCTTCTCGTCGTATCGCAGGTCGTTGCGCAGGCTCACCGTGGTGCCATCGGCATGGACGACGTGGTCGAGCACGTCGACGGAGACGACGCCGCCGGCGCGTACCTGCGCGGTGACGTCGCCGGCTTTGGGCGGGGAGCCCACGGCGGACGACGTCGGTGGCTGCAACACGATCACGCCTGTGGACGAACCCGCGGCGTTCGCCACGGCATAGGTGACCCGGACCGGTCTCACCGGCGTCTGCCGTGCGGTGACGTAGACGCGTTTGCCGTCGACCACGCCTGTTGTGATGCCGGTCGACGCTTCGGTCGACACATCGGTGACCGCCAGCACGCCGCCCATCGGATCGATGTCGTTGCCCAACGGTTCCACGATGGCGGTGCCGTCGGATCCCAGCAACGCCACGTCGTCGGCCACGATCGGCTTGGCCGCGTCGCCGGTGACGGGACGCACTTCGACACGTGCAAGCCCGGTGGCCGGAACCGAACCCTGGGTGATGGTGTATGGCACGTAGTAGGTGCCCGGATCGGATGCGGTGAACGCGATCGTCATATCCGCCGCGTTCATGGTCGTCGACACTCCGGAAGGCGGTTCGACGGCGGTGAGCCGCGCCGGTTCGGCGGAGGTGCCGTGCACGTAGGGGGCAAGGTCGATGACGGTGCGGATGCCGGGCGTGGTCTGCCTCGACACCGGATCGATGGCCGCGCCCAAGGTGTTCGCCGGCTTGACGGAGAAGTACAGCATGCCGGTGCCGGTCTGCTCGCCGTCGGAGACGGTGACTTCGATGGCGGCCCTTCCCGATGTCATCGAACCGGCGTCGAACGTCAACTGCCCGTCGGCGCGTGTCGAAACGCTCACTTGGTCGGTGTTCCGCGCCGTGGCTGACACCAACGTCAGCGGGTCGCCGTCCGGGTCGGTGAAACTCCCCAACGCGTTGGTCGTGTGGGTCGCGCCCTGCTCCACGTCGATTTCCGGAGGGATGTCGGTTTGCGTCGGCGCACCGTTCCCGTCCTCGGACAAGGTGAGCGTCACCTTCGCCTCTGAGGTCTGTCCGCGTCCGTCGGAGATTCCATAGCCGAACGTGACGGTTCCGGCGCCGGCGGCCGAGGCGTCGAGCTGCAGATACCGTCCGTCGTATATGGGCGATACTGCGACGTCCGCTCCGCTGGGGGCACTGGTCGAGGTGATGCGCAGCACCGCGCAGTCGGTCTGCTCGTCGTTGCGCAGCACGTCGAGTATCTGACGCGAGCCGACGCGCCCGCCGAACACGTCGTCCTCCGCCTTGATCCGCTCCGATTGCGGGGAACAGGTCTTGCTGAAGGCCCGTTGATTGTCGGCGCTTTCGTCGTTTCGCTCCTGTTGCCGCGTCTGCCCGGTATCCACTGTGTTCCATTGAATTTTGACGGCGTGGACGGATTTCCGTGGATTCCACACGTCGCCGGAGCCCACGTCGTTGAGCAGCGCGAGACGGTGGTTCACCCGGAACACGAGTTCGCAGGTGGCGTCCACGTTTTTCACAGAGACATAGCCGGCATCCGCCATGTCGGGCGAGTCGATGCACAGGTAGTTCTCGGCGTTCTGCGCCCATGCGGCATGCACCCTGCCTTGGACCGAGACGGGACGGACGGTTTCTCCGCTGCCTGCATGGGGCAGGTCCGCGACGCTTCCGGTGGCGAGGTCCACCGTCGACAGGCCGTGCGGCGTGGCGGCCGCGACCCATCCTCGCTGCAGTCCGTCGACGGGCGCGTCCTGCAAGGTGATTATGCCGCGGACTCCGATATGCGCGCCGCCGCCCGGCCATCGCACCGTGCCGTTCGCCGCGATGACGGGGACACCGCCGATGACGGTGAATGATTCGACGTTTTCCTTCATATCGAACATGGCTGTCTGCGCGACGCGCCTTTTCGACATGTCGAGTTCGAGCACGGCGCCGTCCGACGGACGGTATCCGTAAACGGTTCCGTCGTCGGTCACCACGATCCGGCCTCCGGTGCCGAGCCTCATCTTCGGAGCATCGGACGTTGGGGCGACGGCGCCCACGTCTTTCGCGGAGCCCGCCCACACGTCGCCATTGGCCGTGTTGATGAACGCGACCGTATCGCCGCCGATCAGCGTCCGCATGCCGGACGTGATGGCGGTTTCGCCGGTCGTGCTGACGGTGGATGCCGCGATGCCGCTCGCCTTCGTGGCCTCCGCGAGCACGGTGTCGCCTTCGTGCTGGACGATGTCGAACCGCGCCGACGAGGAGGCCACGCCGGCATCGGCGTCGTTGTTGCGTACGTTGAACCGCGCGGCCTTGCGATGGCTCAGCGAAGTGACCCACACCGTGCCGTCGTCGAGCTGGACGTGCCTCTGCGTCACCGAGCCGACGATGATCGCGCCGGCAACGATGCCGAGCAGCAGCGCCAGCGCGACGATCGGCGTCGTCCACGCGCCGCGCGGGGGCGGCGGACGTCGGCGCAGCGCCTTCCTCCGCCTGTGCCTTGACGGGCGTTCGGAACGTTCATGGGGGAAAGGTGCGATGTTCATAGGTCCTGCCGATCTCTGTCGTGTGGTGGTCGCCGCCTACGGTTTCGCCACGCAGGCGATGGAAGGCGTGTCCGACATCCGCCGGTTCTCCCGGACCAGACTCACCTGGATGCAGGTCCGTGGCCCGTCGGCCGCGTCGACCCGGATGCTCTCGGAACGGACGATGGCTCCCCGCGCCTCCCGATCCACGCCGTCGTCGCCGACCGGCGACCAAACGTAGGAATCACCGTCTTCGGGATCGGGATTCGTCCATGTGAACGTCACGCTGTCGCCGTCCGGCGAATACCGGCCCGACAGATCCTCCACTTCCGGCACCCGGCCGGATGCGATCGGGTCGTCTTCCGGAACATGCGGCATATCCGAATCGCGGGCGGTGCCAAAGCCCGTCCTCACGCCGCCATCCATGGAGACCGAATCCGATTTCGGTACGACCACGCAAGTGAACGCCAGCGCCGTACCGGCCAGCATCGTGGCCGCGACGGCCACAGGGACGATCCGGTATTTCCGTCTGGCCGGCTGCGACGCCGAAGAAGACGCGCCCAGCCGCCGCGGTCGCATGATCGTCCGCGGATACGGCGGCTCGCCGGCGACGACGGTCGGATCGGCCCTCCCATACAGTTCGTATTGCGCGCGCTGCATGGCCCTGGCGAATTCCAATGCGGAATAGTACCGATGCTCGGCGTCCTTGCTCAACGCCTTGCGCAGAATCGCGCATATCGTCTCGGGAACGTCGGGCCTGCCGAGTTCCGGCAATGGTCGCTTGACGATGAGGCGCCCCAACGCGTTCCGCCGGGCTCCGGCATCCAGACCGGCCAGCTCCCGCCCGTATCCGTGTTCGTACGGGGATGCGCCGGACAGCATGGCGAACAGCGTCGCCCCCAGCGAATAGACATCGGTGGAATCGTCGCCGTCGCTGCGATGCGACAGTACCTCGGGCGCGGCCCACGGCACCGAATATTCCGATCGTCTGCCTGCGTAGAGGTTCTTCGCGATGCCGAAATCGGAAAGCATCGGCGTGCCCTCGGTACTGAACAGGATGTTCGCCGGTTTGACGTCGCGGTGGATGATGCCCTTCCGGTGCGCGCTCGCCAACGCGCTCGCCAATGCGATGCCGATGGACAGCGTCCGGTCCGGATCGAAGGTGCCCGTCCGCAGCATCCGGCCGCAACTGCCACCCTCCACATACGCGAACACCGTGTATCCATGCCCCGAATCGGTGACGCCGGCATCATACACGGGAACGATGTTCGGATGTCCGGAAAGCCGTCTCATGAACAACGCCTCACGGTGGCGCCGGCCGTCGCGTCCCGTCGGATCGACCGGAGTCCGGCTCACTTTGACGGCCGCCATCCTCGACATGGCCGGCTGCATGTACAGATACACGTGCGCCTCCGACCCGTCCCCCAACTTGCGGACGAACACATATCCGGGGATTTCAGGGGGTCTTGGCTCCTGGGGAATCGTCATTGAACCGTCTCTCTTCTTCGCGACACTTCCCCTCATCCTAGACCATAAGCCACCCTAAAGCGAACATTGCGGAAAGGGGCATGAACGGTGGTGCGAAATGTGCAGTTCACAGGTGGGCTCGGCATGGCGCGGATGCGATGAGCGCCGGTCGGGTAAGCTGGGAAACCATGATGGATGTGGATGATTTCGCGCAGGCCACGCTGGTGGCGGGCGCCCCCCGCAGCGGCAAGACCGAATTCGCGCTGCGTATGCTGATCGCCGCGATGAAGCGGCACGGAGACGCCTCGGCGGTGATGACGGTTTCCGGCAGACAGGTCGCCGATGCACTGGGAGACCGGGTGATCCACGAATTGTCGGCGGTGTCGCAGGCCCGCCCGGTCACCACGCTTCCCGCGGTCGCGTTCCGCATCATGACCGCCGTGCGCTCGCGCGCCGGCCTGGCGTTGCCGAAACTGCTCAATGGCGCCGAACAGGACATGGTCATCAGGCGGATGCTCACGGCTCATGCGGAACATGGCGAACGCGGCGACGAATGCGCCACCTGCAAGCTGCTGCGCGCGTATTTCGCCGTGGCCGACTGGTCGGGAATGGCGGTGGATGACGCCAACGACGCCTTCGCCAACCAGCTGCGCGACATGCTCGCGCGCATGAACGAAATCGGCGCGAAGCCGGAATCGGAGGACGCGCTGATCATACGCATGGCAAGCCAAGGCGAGATCGACGAGCGCCGTGAACGGCTGCGCGTCCAATGGCGTCTGGCGTTCGCGCTCCGCGGAGAATACCGGCATGCCATAGAACAGGCATACCCAGGCCAATACCGTCTGGACGCCTCGCAGCTGATGGTCGACGCCACATCGGCGGTCGCTCAGGCCACGGAAGACGATCTGCCCGAACTGCTGATCGTCGACGATTTCCAGGACGCCACGCTCGCCGGATTCGATTTCCTCGACGCATTGCACCGCCGCGGCGTGCGCCTGCTGCTGGTGGGCAACCCCGACGAATCCGTGCAGACGTTCCGCGGATCATATCCGGAATACCTGTTCGAAGCGGCGAAAACACGCATGGGGGCGCGGCTGGAACGCCTCGAACCGGACACCGTGCGGCCGGTCGACTACCGCACGCTGCTCGCCGCGCGCGTCAGCCTTTCCATCGCCAGCGTCGAACAATCCGACGAGGCGCTGCCGGACCGGCCGGGGAAAATGCCGAAGATCGCGGGCGCATGGCCGCTCGGACGATTGCCGGAATCGGACGGGCTGCCCGACGACGGCAGCGTGGAGACCGCGCTGTACCGTTCGGCGGCCGAAGAACTCGACGACGTGGTGTGGAAGATCAAAACCGAGCATCTGCGCAATCGCCGCGAGTGGAACGACATCGCGCTGATCGCGCATGACAACGCCACCGTGCGCGCCTTCGGCGAACGATTGCGCTCCGACGGCGTGCCGGTACGCTATTCCAGCGTGACCCGGCCGCTGAAGGACGAACCGTTCGTGCAGGGATTGTTCGCGCTGATCGAATTGGCCGCATTGAAGGAACGGACGATCACGGCTTCCTCGATGGGCCTGCGCGCGGCCGGCGAATACATTCGTTCGCGTGTCGCGTCGATCATGAATTCGCCGCTGGTCACCATCGGCGGCGATCGATGGCATGAGGGGCGTCCCGCGCGCATCACCGCCGTCGAATCGGCGATGGACGCGCTCGGTGCATTGGCCTCCGTGCTGGAATCCGATGACGAGGCCGGCAAAACGGATGATGCCGCCGAGACGAGGAGGCGGGACCATGCCGAATACGCGTTGCTGCCGAAGCTGATCGACGCATGGCACGACTACAAGACCGCGTTCCGAAAGGCGCGCGATTCACGAGACGCAAGTCTCGAAACGACGTCGGATGCGGCGATCGCGGTGGACGACACGCTCGTCGGGCAATCACCCGATGACGACGATCCCGCGTTCGGCATCGGCGCGATGTACATCCTGCTGTTGGAAGGCGACACGTCCG
>ERZ808270.495-NODE-495-length-22621-cov-8.658779_pt1 | contig 22621 bp, 14 predicted proteins | sample MGYA00521082_ERZ808270 | MGnify/ENA primary metagenome ERZ808270 (study PRJEB31516, sample SAMN03275594) | gut metagenome | biome: mammalia-associated habitat; material: feces | host: Papio cynocephalus | place: Kenya | collected 2012-07-27 ... | reverse complement strand
TAAAGTATTAAGTATTACTTGGTAAAAGTATTAAGTATAAAGTATTAAGTATTACATTCTGGTTGATTGCCTTTCAGATCTCGGCCTTCCAGCCTTCAGCCGATACCGTGGGCGACGCGTCCCGCGTCGGCACCCCCAGTCTATTCACCTAGTTCTGAGGCAACACACTCCCTCACAATCACCCTAAACCCCTCCTCCCCTCATGCTCACCACCATCCACACCTCTGCAGTCAACGGCATGTCAGCCATGCCCGTATTTCTCGAGGTCAACGCTTGTGAAATCAGAAGCCAGGAAGACCGCACCCTATTCTTCATGGTGGGCCTCCCCGACAATGCCGTGCGCGAAAGCAAACTCCGCGTAGAGGGTGCTCTGCAAAACAGCGGTTTCATGCTCCCACCGCGTGAGCGCTATACCATCAACTTTGCCCCAGCCGATGTGCGCAAAGAAGGCTCTGGCTACGACCTTCCGCTCGCACTCGGCATGCTCGCTTCGCTCAAGTTGATCCCTAATGCGAATCTCGATAAATACGTGTTTGTAGGCGAACTCGGTCTTGATGGCTCCGTGCGTCCGGTCAAGGGAGCACTCTCTATTGCCATCAAGGCGCGCGAGCAGGGGTTTGAAGCACTCTTTGTGCCCAAGGAGAACGAGCGCGAAGCTGCCGTGGTCAATAAGCTGAAGGTGTACGGCGTAGAGACGCTCTCGCAGGTGACCGAATTCCTTAAGGGGAAAGGCGGACTCGAGCCTACCATCGTCAATACACGTGAGGAATTCTATGCCGCACAAGCCTCAGCAGGTCCCGACTTCATCGACGTAAAGGGCCAAGAGAGTGTGAAACGAGCCATCGAAGTGGCTGCCGCGGGCGGTCACAACATCATCCTCGTAGGCTCTCCCGGTTGCGGCAAAAGCATGATGGCCAAGCGCATACCCTCCATTCTGCCCCAGCTCACCCTCTCCGAGAGCCTTGAGACCACACAGATCCACTCCATCGCAGGCAAACTCGGAGAGAGCACCTCGCTCATCGCACAGCGCCCCTTCCGTTCGCCCCACCATACCATCTCCGACGTGGCACTCATCGGTGGTGGAGCTTCTTACAAGCCAGGCGAGATCTGTCTGGCCCACAACGGAGTGCTCTTCCTCGACGAGCTTCCCGAATTCTCGCGCACTGCCCTCGAGACGCTTCGTCAGCCCCTTGAAGATCGTCAAATCACCATTTCCCGAGCCAAATACTCTGCCACGCTGCCCTGCTCTTTCATGCTCGTGGCGTCCATGAATCCCTGCCCCTGCGGCTTCTACAACGATCCCAACCACGCTTGCTCATGCTCGCCCGCTCAGATACAGCGCTATATGAGCAAAATCTCCGGTCCGCTGCTCGACCGTATCGACATACAGATAGAAGTGGCGCCCGTATCCGTAGCAGAACTGTCCAAAGCTCCACAGGGCGAAAGCAGCGCGAAAATACGAGAGCGCGTAGTAGCCGCCCGTGCCATTCAGACCGAGCGCTACAAAGCAGAGCCTGGCATCCATTGCAACGCTCAGATGACGCGTGCCCTCCTTGAGCGCTACGCCCATCTCGAAGAGGAGGCCTCAGCCACACTGATGCGAGCCATGAAGCGCTACGACCTCTCCGCCCGTGCCTACGACCGCATACTCAAAGTGGCACGCACCATAGCCGACCTCGACGCCTCACCCACCATCCAAGCTAACCACATCAAAGAGGCCATCAGCTACCGCAACCTCGACCGCGCTTCGTGGGGAGAGTGAGAATGGTACCTAAAAATTCCGATTTTAGAGTTCTCAGAATTATTAGAACCACCCTAAATAGATTAGAGCTATAAATATCATAATTTTGTAACCTTTCTCCCTTATCTTTGCATTTAGATTTTTATTAGAAGTTTATCTTGTGAAAAAGCTAATCATTTTCTTTATCGCCCTATTCCTTTGCCAACTATCTTTTGCACAGTCATTCTTTATTACAGTCAAAGATAACCTTAGCAAACGTTCGTTGCCAGGCGTACATATTGAAATTTTAGATAAAGACTCAGCATACGTTGACTCATGCGAAATGTATTCCATAAACATGGGCGACAAGATAAATTATGCATATAGCTCATCCATCGAAAACAAAAGTCCATACTTTATCCTCTTTTGTCAAAAAGAAGGCTATATGCCACAATATGTAAAGGTCAATTCGTCAGATAATATAGAAGAGACCATACTCCTTAAACGAGCACCTCGCACCCTTAAAGAAGCTACCATTACAGCGACCAAAGTAATGATGGTGATGAGGGGAGACACGATTGTCTACAATGCTGATGCTTTCGAACTAGCAGAAGGGTCTATGCTTGATCAATTGATTGCCAGGTTGCCTGGGGTAAAGCTAAGCCGGGGTGGAGCTATTACGATTAATGGGAATCCTGTGAGCAGTCTGCTAATTGATGGGAAAGATTTCTTTAAAGGCGATGCCACTATGGCTTTAGAGAACTTGCCCGCCTACATGGTGAGTAAGATAAAGTCGTACCAGAAGATTCCCGACAATGCTTACATCACACGCAAAGACATGAAACCGCGCTCAGACGACCCCTGGGTGATTGATGTAAATTTGAAGAAAGAATACCACACGGGATGGTTTGCCAATGCGGAAGCTGGGGGTGGAACTGACAAGAAATATCTTGGCAGAATCTTTGGTGTGCGTTTTTCCGACAGATCGCGCGTAAGCGTATATGGGGAAATCAGTAATGTAAACAGCAATCAGCGCCCAGGAAAGGAAGGAAATTGGGAAAACGAGGAAGCCATGGTCGGTGAGAATAAGTTGATCAAGGGAGGACTGTACGCCGCATTGTATGGCGAAGAAGATCTTTACAAAATCATCACTACATTCAATGCTTCACATACGAAAAGCTTGGACGAGACGCAATCTGCATCAACCAATTTCTATAATTCAGGCAACACCTTTGCAAGAGCCAACAGTGTGAACTGTAACAAAGACTTCTCTTTCGATTGGGAAGGTGATTTAGCCTACCGTGCCAAGTTTGCTTATATCACTTTAGAGCAGACATTGTACCATAACTCTTACAAACTGAATGACTTCAATAGGAGCCAGACCTCTACGCAGCCTTTTGCCAATTATCTCGAAGAAAGCGTATCGACCTATCAAGACCTGATCAATAGCTATACAGACTATGGCCGAGATCATCTAAAAAGCTGGATATACACAGGCAGTCTCACCATGAGTATCAAAATGCCACACCAGAAAGAACTCAGCATTAATGTCTTTGGTACTTATAAGCATCAAGACCAAAACGATCAATCGATTTATAATCTGCATACGCCGCAGATCAGCCAACAGCCCGACTATCGCAACCGATACGGCATCTTTGCACAAAAATCATACAATATATTGACATCGGCTGGTTACGCTATCTTTACAAGAGATCGTAATCACTTATATCAATCACTCTATGCAAATTACACTTTCAAATATGAAAAGAACCGTGGTGGGCGTGATTACTATCGCTTAGACCATTTAGGAGGAGAATGGGCGATTCCGCAGCATCGCACCTTAGGGTGGCTTCCCTCTACACAAGACTCATTAGCTATCTGCACTGATTGGCAGAATACTTACTTTACGGTGGACAGCAAAGCCACTCATACGCCAGAACTCAGATACATTATGATGGGGAAAAACAATTTTCAACTGATGGTCATTCTACCTCTCAACTTCGAACGTAAGCACATCAACGACTTGCGCATGCAGACCTTACGCAACGACTTTGTGAAGCACTATACGCTGTTCTGCCCAAGCATAGACCTTTCCTATCGCGGATTTCAACTTTACGGATCGCTCACACGCACTTCACCTCTAATGACGAGAATGCTCGATGTGGAAGACAATAGTAATCCTCTGTTTATAACAAAAGGTAATGGTGCGCTCAAGCCTGAAGATAAATACACCACCTTCCTCCGTTACTCTATGGAGGAAACCAAGCACGCACAGACGCTACAAGCCAAGATAGAATATAGCACGCTGAGAAATGCTATAGGCGATATGCGCTACTATGACGTGCAAAGCGGTGTGACTACCTCAACGCCACAAAACATCAACGGCAACTGGCAAGTAAACTTCTCGGGCAACTATGCACGTAGCTTGGACAAAAAGCAGAAGTGGACGCTCGACCTAAACTGTGGCGTGCAATATCTCAACAGTGTAGACTTCCAACAGACTTCCCTCATGCAGCAAGATGCAAAGAGCGTGGTTAAGAACCTATTCACACAAGGTGCATTGACGCTGGCCTATCATTGCAAACTCTTCAATGCGAGTCTCAAGGGCATGCTCGATTGGCAGCACGGCACGAGCGAACGAACCGACTTCGTCACCATCAACAGCCTCAACCAGCTCTACACACTGACCAACCAATGGTCATTGCCTTGGAATATTAACATTGACACGGACTTGACGTGCTTTCTCCGTTCTGGCTATGCCGATGCTTCGATGAATAGCAACGAATGGATCTGGAACATGGCCATCAGCAAGCGCATGCTGAAAGACAAGAGTCTTGCTATCAAGGTCTCTGCCCACGACATATTGGCGCAACGAAGCAGCATTCAGCGTGTGCTTAATGCACAAGGACGCACGGAGACTTGGCACAACGTCGTTCCGCGCTACTTCATGCTGAGCCTCATCTATAGACTCCACAAAGCTCCGAAGAAGAATAATTAATAATTCAAGTTCCGAATTTAAGTGGGTGAGCTGAATCAGATACGCTTATAATTATCTCTACATGGGCAGTCAAATCATGCGAAAAAGGCACTTCATGTTGGCGTACACCGACCGATGTTCGTGCATACACCGACCGATGTTCATGCGTACACCGACCGATGTTCGTGCGTACACCGGTCGGTGTACGCCACATGAGCGGCCTTCCCAAAAACATGAGCGGCCTTACCAAAAACATCATCGCCCCACAGCAAACATATCAGTTGCTGCGGGGCGATGATGGTTATTAGAATATAAATGTAGTATATTAGAGCATAAAGTGCGGCAGGATATTCTTCTCTATCAGTCGAATACGCGGAACTCGTAGCCTTGGCTCTTAAGCCACTCTATGGCGCGAGGCAGCGCGTAGAGGAGTTTGTCTTGGCTCTTGAGCGAATCGTGGAAGGTGATAATGCTGCCGTTGCGTGCGTAGCGGCGCACGTTGAGCAGTACGTCGCGACCATTAAGGCGAGTGGAGTAATCACGCGTTACGAGGTCCCACATCACTACGCGATAGCGAAGCATCACCATGATATACTGCTCCCACTTCATCCATCCGTGGGGCGGACGGAAAAGGTCGGTGTGGAGGTATTCGTTGGCCTTATCAACGTTGCGCACATAGGAGCGGATGCCGTGACGGAGCCCACCTATATGATTAAAGGTGTGGTTGCCCAGGCGATGTCCGCGGGCCTTCACCATCTCAAATTCCTTAGGGTGCTTCCGTATGTTGTCGCCCACCATGAAGAAGGTGGCCTTGATGCCGTAGTGATCGAGCACATCGAGCACCCAAGGCGTTACCTCGGGTATGGGGCCGTCGTCGAAGGTGAGATAGACGGCTCTCACGTTCTTATCCATGCGCCACAAGGCTCGTGGGTAGAGCCAACGCAGGAAACATGCGGGTTGTTCTATTATCACAGAGAAGAATATTTAATTAAGTAATAAGTAATATGTAATAAGTAATACATTCTTGCTCATTGCTTCGTGCTTTCTGGGATTGCATCCTTCATATTACTTCTTATTGCAATTCCTTCCTATACATTTACAGATAATCCCCCGCCACGAGAGCGGAGGATTATACTCTGTAGAATGCTTTTCTATTGCTGCATCTGTTGCATCTGCTGCATGTACTGCTGCTGCATCACTTGCATACCGAGGCGGAAAGCTTCGTTCTTATCCATCTGCTTCATGCGCGGTGCAAGTTGCTTAGCTTCTGCGCCGCCTATTTCTGAGAGCGTCTGATAAGCCTCTGCAAGGCTTGATGTGAGCAAGTATGCCGTACGTCCGTAAGTGTTGACATGGTCAGTACCGAGCGAGTTGATGTAGGTGAGATACTGCATATCGTAGTCGCAAACGGCCTTTGCCACACGAGCGGCTTCCTTCTTATTGCCAGCCTGATACCAGAGTACGGCAAGCTGTGAATCGTCGTCGGTGTAGGGCACATTGGGTGCAGGAAGCACTTCCTTGCACTTCTGCAGTACCTTCAAGGCGCGAGCCATGTCGCCACGACGGATGAGGTTGTCGGCAAGCATCATAAACATGCGGCGGTGGGTGCTACACATGCGGCCGGTGGTCTCGTCGATGTAGATGCCCTTGTGGTTGGCATTACCATACTTGAAGCGAGTCATCATGTTCTTGTACATGAGATTGGCATCGATGGTGCCCATCTGTCCGTAGTTGAACGGTGTGATGCGGTAGGCCAAACCTTCGAGCACGAGGTAATTCTCAAGTCCGGCATAGTTGTTCGAACCGAGCGTTACGCTCATATACATCGGGCGCTTCCAGTCGGCATGAGCCAACATCTCGTAGATCATTACATCTGCGCGATAGAGGCCGCCCTGCTGCTCTTTCTTAGCCTTGAGCGAGATGATCATCTTATCGGGGATGCTATCCTTGCCCTCGGGCAGATACATGCCGCTCTCTATCACGGCTTGCTTGTTGACACTCACTACTACGGAGTCGGTGGGGAAGTAGCCTCCCTCGTCCTTCTTCACGTAGTGATCGAGTATGTAAGAGAGCTCGTAGGGATCCACCTTGGGGTTCTGCTTCTTCAGTTCGTCGAGTTCAGCTTTACCCTCGGGCTTGATGGGATAGTAGGTATGCTTACCATTGTCTACGTAGAAGTAGCGGCTCCACGTGATGGGCAATGACTTAGAGTCGTATGCTGGGCGACGCATCTGGTCGGTATACCAGTCGGTCTGCAGGTAAGAGAGGTTGCACACACGAGCGTCTGTACGATTGCCCTCTACCTCTTGGTTGTACCAGAGGGGGAAGGTGTCGTTATCGCCATTGGTGAAGATGATGGGGCATCCCTTATCGGGGAGTGTGTTGAGATAATTCTCGCCAAAGTCGCGACAAGTGTAGCGATTAGAGCGATCGTGGTCGTCCCAAGTCTGGCTCACCATTTGAATGGGCACGAGCACACCGATGATGGAGGCTATCAGCGCGCCTATCTGAGGCTTGCTCTTAAGGAGCTTCTCTGCCCACGAAGCCAAGGCTGCTACGCCAAGGCCTATCCAGATGGCGAAGGCATAGAACGAACCTGCATAAGCATAGTCACGCTCACGCGGCTGATTGGGGGTCTGGTTCAGATAGAGCACGATGGCCAAGCCTGTCATGAAGAAGAGGAAGAACACTACCCAGAACTGACGTACGCCCTTCTCGCCACGATAAGCCTGCCAGAACAGACCGATCAGGCCGAGGATGAGGGGCAGGCAGTAGAACACGTTGTGGCCCTTGTTCTCCTTCAGTGAATCGGGCAGGAGATTCTGGTCGCCATACATCTTGTTGTCGATGAACGAGAAGCCGGTAATCCAGTTGCCGTGTTCGAGTTCGCCATTGCCTTGAATGTCGTTTTGGCGTCCGGCGAAGTTCCACATGAAGTAGCGCCAGTACATGAAGTTCACCTGATAAGAGAGGAAGAATCGGAGGTTGTCCCACTGCGAGGGCATCTGTCCGGGAAATTCATTGCCATCCTTATCGCGGAAGGTCACATCCTTCATCGTGATGTCGCCGAGCCACTGCTGATACAGGTCAGCATGAGCCGAACTGTACATACGTGGGAAGAGCATCGTCAGTCCTGAGGGATACTTCAGTCCTGCAGTTTCTTCGATTTCTTCGTAGCGGTCGGGCTCTGAGGGATTGGCCTTCTCTTGGCGCTGTACGCGCTTATTCTTCTCCACCTCGATGGCGCCTACGCTGTAAGCTTGATCTTGTGAGCAGAATGCCTCGCCCTTGAAGAGCGGAGTCTGTCCGTACTGATCGCGGCTCATATACGATCCGAGGGTAAAGATATCCTCGGGCGAGTTTTGATCCATCGGTGGGTTCTGCGTAGAGCGGATCACGATGACGGCATATGAGGAGTAGCCAATCATCAGCATCAGCATGCAGAGCAGCGAGGTATTCATGAAGCGCTTGCGCACGAAGAAGTTGCCATCCTTGCCCTTGAGGCCGAGCACCACATAGAGAGCGATGAGCACGATGATGCCCAGCACGCCTGCCGTAAGTCCATGTCCCATAAAGGGGATGCCGAGCAAGGCTACGCTTAGGAGGTAGAAGAGGCGCGTGCGAGTATGGTTTGCAGTAGTAGTGCTCCAAATAGCAGTAAGCACCACGGCTACGAGCACCACGAGATAGATGATCATGCCCACATTGAACGGCATGCCGAGGTCGTTGGTAAAGAACCATTCAAACCATCCGCCTACCTTCACGATGCCGGGCACTACGCCGTAGAGCACGGCTGCCACAAGCAGCATCGACACGATGAGTGCCACGAGTGATCCCTTCACCTTCGCGTTGGGGCAACGACGATAGTAGTATACCAATGCGATGGCGGGAAGGCATAGGAGGTTGAGCAAGTGCACACCGATTGAGAGACCCGTGAGGTAGAAGATCAGTACGAGCCAACGGTCGGAGTGAGGCTCGTCGGCGTGGTCTTCCCACTTCAGAATGAGCCAGAACACCAGAGCGGTAAACATCGATGAATACGCGTAGACTTCGCCCTCTACGGCAGAGGACCAGAACGTATCGCTCCAGGTATAAGCCAGAGCGCCTGTCAGTCCGCAGCCCATGATGGTCACGAGTTGTGCGGTCGAAGTCACCGTGCCGTCGGTAGTGATGAGCTTACGAGCCAAGTGGGTGATGGTCCAGAAGAGGAACAGGATACACGTGGCTGAAAGCAGAGCCGACATGACGTTTACGCAGATAGCCACCTTCGTGGGATCGCTCGTAAACTGTGTAAAGAAGTTGCCAGTGAGCATAAAGAATGGCGCACCAGGGGGGTGGCCCACCTCCAGCTTGTAGGCTGTGGTGATAAACTCAGGGCAATCCCAAAAACTGGCCGTTGGCTCCACCGTTGAGCAGTAGGTGAAAGCAGCAATGGCAAAGGTGATCCATCCGAGGATGTTGTTCACCAAGTTGTACTGTTTCATGGAAGAATTACGCTGTTTTGTGTAAGTTATTGATAGTTGTTATTTTGTTTCATTTCTACGGCGCTTGCACGCCAATGTGCAAAAATAAGGATAATATTTGGGAAACGTGGGGCTTTGTCCTCTTTTTTTGCGCAGCGCGATTGGAGGCAAAAGTATTTCTGCTAACTTTGCATGGTGAGCAGTAGGAAGGAGCCATTTGGTTATGCTTATAAATCGTCTGCGAGCAAGAGGTCCGTCCAACCCAGTACCGGAGGCGACGCGTCCCCGCGTCGGCATCGTCTGCGAGCAAGAAGTCTCCCAATCGTAGAACAAATAGAGATTTCTCATTACGCCGACGCGAGGACGCGTCGCCCCCAGTATTGGCTGAAACGCGCCTACATTTTCTTTCTTTACGCATGTTTCATACTTCCCTTTCTTCCCCATTTATGATCAATTTATCTCGAAAAATCCACGTTTTCATCGCGAGTTTTGCGTTTCTTTCTGTCACTGCACATGCTCAGCGTGCCGACTTTCACGTCATTCCCCTGCCCAAGCAGGTAAAATCTATTCAAGCTGGCAACTTCGTACTCGACAAGCAGACGCTCATCTGTTACCCCTCGGGCGATAAAGAGCTGCGCCGCAATGCTGAATTTCTCAAGCAGTACATCCGCGAACTCACCCAGCTCGACCTCCCTGTGAGCAACCTGCCGGCTCAGCAGCACTGCATCAAACTCTCACGCACACACCGCTCCGACCTGCCCGAATCTTACTCCATCCGCGTGAATAGCGACATTGTGCTCATCGAGGCTGCCTCGGCAGCAGGCAGTTTCTACGGTGTACAGACGCTGCGCAAGTCGCTCCCCACAGGCCCGGCGCAGAGCATCACGCTGCCGGCTACCGAGATCCGCGATTGGCCACGCTTCAACTATCGTGGAGCCCACCTCGACGTGGCTCGCCACTTCGTCACGCCCGACTCTGTGCGCCGATTTATTGACATCTTGGCGCTCCACAATATCAACCAATTTCACTGGCACCTCACCGACGATCAAGGTTGGCGCATAGAGATCAAGCGCTATCCTCGGCTCACACAGATCGGTTCGAAACGAGAGCAGACCGTCATCGGTCACAATTCAGGGAACTACGACGGACGCCCCTATGGCGGCTACTACACGCAGAAGGAGGTGCGCGAGATTGTGAAGTATGCTGCTGAGCGCAATATCAACGTGATTCCCGAGATCGATCTGCCCGGCCACATGCAAGCGGCACTCGCTGCTTATCCCGAACTGGGCTGCACAGGTGGTCCTTACAAGGTGTGGCAGCAATGGGGCGTTTCGGACGATGTGCTCTGCGCTGGAAACGATAAAACGCTTGATTTCATCGATGGTGTGCTCACCGAGGTGGCGCGACTCTTTCCCTCGGAGCTCATCCACGTGGGCGGCGATGAGTGTCCGAAGACGCGCTGGAAGGCTTGTCCCAAGTGCCAAGCTCGCATCAAGAGTCTCGGACTGACTGCCGACGCTCACCACACGGCGGAGCAACGGCTGCAGAGCTACGTGATCCATCATGCTCAGCAGACGCTCTCCCGACTCGGCAGGCAAATGATCGGTTGGGAGGAGACGCTCGAGGGCGGACTTGCTCCGGGGGCTTGGCTCATGTCGTGGACGGGCGAGGGCGCAGGATTTGAGGCGGCTCGCGAGGGGCACAACGTGGTGATGTCGCCTTGCTCTTACCTCTACTTCGACTATTATCAATCGGACGACAAGGCGCATGAGCCTGATGCCGCAGGTGGCTACCTTCCCATCGAACGCGTATATAGCTACGAGCCTATTCCATCGTCGCTTCCCGAGGCAGCACGCCCCTACATCGTAGGCGTGCAGGCCAACTGTTGGACGGAGTATATGCCCTCGTTCCAACAGATGGAATATATGACGCTTCCGCGCTTTGCCGCACTGAGCGAGATACAGTGGGCAGCGCCCGAACAGAAGAATTATGCTGATTTCATCGGGCGTCTGCCGCAGATGATCGACGTGTATCGCACTTTGGGCTACAACTTCTCGCGCGCCGTATATCGCATCCATGAGTCGTCCGTCCCCATGCCCGAGGCTCGGGCCGTAAGCGCCCATCTCACCACCATCGACAATGCGCCCATCCACTACACGCTTGATGGCACAAAACCCACGGTTTCATCGCCACTTTTCACCAATGAAGTGAAGGTAGACCATAGTTGCACGCTGCGTGCTGCTGCCTTCCGCCCGTGGGGCGAAACACCCGAGGTGGTGCGCACGTATCATTTCAGCAAGGCCACGGCTCGGAGGATCACGCTCTTGCAAGCGCCTCATCCGAGTTATGCATTCTCGGGAGCCGGTCTGCTCGTAGACGGTCTGTGGGCTGAGGATACCAATTTCCACTCGGGCCACTGGATAGGCTTCTGTGGCAATGATCTCGAGGCTATGATCGACCTTGGTGAGGAGCAGACCATCTCCGAAGCATCGGTGCGCACGTGTGTGGAGAAGGGTGCTTGGGTGTTCGACGCTCGCGGCTTTGAAGTCGCCGTATCGGCCGACGGCCAAACTTTCCGCTCTGTAGCTCAAGAAGATTATCCCTCACAAACCGAAGCCAATCCTAATCAGATCTACCTGCACACACTCAACTTTGCTCCCGTGCGTGCCCGCTACGTCAAGGTGAAGGTCACCTCCGAGCACAGCATCCCCTCTTGGCACCCTGGCAAGGGACATCCTGGATTCGTATTCGTCGATGAAATCGGGGTAAATTAGAGGGGGGGAATGACTGCGGCGCGAGCGATTTTCAGCCAACACTTTTCAGCCAATACTTTTCAGTCAGCACTTTTCAGTCAACACTTTTCAGCCAATACTTTTCAGCCAATACTTTTCAGTCAACACTTTTCAGCCAATACTTTTCAGCCAATACTGGGGGCGACGCGTCCCCGCGTCGGCATCGCCTACAAGCAAGAAACCTATCCTCCCAGCTCTGTGGGCGACGCGTCTCGCGTCGGCAAAACTAGCATCAAGAGGCGAGCACCACTTAATCTAAATAGGCTTCTTGTTCGTAGGCGATGCCGACGCGAGGACGCGTCGCCCCCAGTAGACTCTGAGAAGGCTATCTGTCCGCTCTTGATGCCGACGCGGGACGCGTCGCCCACAGAACTGGGTGAAAGAAGGGATTTCCCCTCGCGCGTACGCGCACTACAGAGGGTTTTGCTCATGCAAATGCTTACATCTTGCACTCTATCTATATAATGCATTGATTTTCAGATTATTACGGCATGCAAGCTTGTTGACTTTGCCTACACTTTGCCTACACTGCTGCTTGCACTCATTCGATTTACGACTTAGACAAAATAAAATACGCACACTATAGGAGAAGTTGGCGGTTGGTGAAGAAAAAACTAATGGTTGGAACAGAAAAAATTATCCCCCCTTACAGAAAAAACTAATGGTGGGAACAAAAATAATTATCCCCCCTTACAGAAAAAACTAATGGTGGGAACAGAAATAATTATCCCCCTTTACAGAAAAAACTAACGGTGGGAACGGAAATAATTATCCCCCCCTTACAGGAAAAACTATCGGCTGGAACAGAAATAATTATCCCCCCTTACAGGAAAAACTGCAAGGAGGGATAATTTCTTTACGACGGAGGAGTGTAAGGAGAGTGTAAGTAAGGTTTTACAGCTTGCCTACTGATTTTCAACGTCTTTCCTCACAAATCGTGTAAGATGATGGTAGGGTGAGCAAAACTTGCTGAAGCGTGCGCGTACGTGCGTGTGGCAGAAAAAGTGAACAGTTTGTACACTCTTTTTGGCGCACTATAGGTTTTGCCATACCTTTGCACACAGTATGCGAGAAGGCTCTGCAAGCAGAAGCGTTATTCTTCGTCTTCACCGAAAGAAGCATCCGTGTCGCTCCATTCGCGCTGATTGCTCCAGCCATCGTCATTGCTGCCACTGTCGGTGCGCGATACAGCCAGCATCATTGAGGCTTCCGCACTCAGGCGGATTACGCTTGCCTCGGGGCGTATATAGATCTTTTTCATTGATTTCTCGTTTTAGAGGGATGAATAGTATGCCTGCTTAAGAGGGAGTGAGGTTAGCGGGCAATGAATTTGCGGCCACCCTGGATGTAGAGTTGTCCGTTCACGGGCTGCATGACGCGGCGACCTTGGAGATCATAGATAGGAGCGTCGGTGGTGGTTACAGCGCTTTCTATGCCATTGATGCCCGTGGTCTGACCATCGAAGTTGAGCACAAGGCTCTGTGCCGTAGTGCTCTGGAGGTAGGCACGATTGGCGGCGAGCTTAGAGCCAGTGTAGCGTGAGAAACCTACTTTTCCCTTGTTTCCATCGGCGAGGTTGAGACGGCCGAAGGTGAGGATGTTCGTGAGGTCGGAGATTTCAGAAGTGGTGCCGAGCAGATCGTTGTCGATAGCGGGGGCAGAAGCTACCACCTTGAGCGTGGCTTCTGTGACATCGGCGCTTTCACCGCGAAGGATCACGCCCTGACCTGCAGGAATCGCGTCGATTTCGTTCATCTCGAGGTGTACGCCATCGGCATTCATCTTGGCCGCATAAGCCTTGGCATTCTGCGAAGCTTCGGCGAGCTCTACAGCGTAGGGCAAGCAAGTGGTGGCGAAAGTGGCATCGTCGGCTTCAGAGTAGTGAAGCGGAAGGGTGATGATGGGCTCAGAGAGGGTGTAGCTCGTCACGCGGTCGGAAGCTGTATTGAACTTGATGCTCGAACCATCGAATCGCCAGCAGTAGTCCATGGAGAAGCCATGGGGGTAGACGCCGAAGGAGTGGTCGGCGTTTTCGTAGAGATCCCATACCTTGGTAGCACTTCCGCTGATGCTACTTCCACTTGCAAGTGCGCCACCAGAGTTACTACTAAATGATAAATAGCAACTTCCGGCAAAGGTCGTACCATTCTTCATGATGTAATCACTGCTCATTGCCTCAACATTGCTTGCTGCATTACAGAACTTATAACCATCGAGAGGATTACCTGTGATATACCACAGATCGTTGAGTACGTTATTGAGCGTGCCGTTCTGTTCCTTCGTGCGGTATTTGATAGAATTGCCATCACGATAGAGCATGGTGGGAGCGTCAGTGGCTGTAGTAAGGTAGTAATATACGGGAGCCTCGGCAGTGCTGACCGTAAATGGCGCGTTCAGTGTGCAATTGAGCACGATTTCACGGCCATCGTCTGCAGCAGTTACTGTAGCGTCGGCTGAGGGAAAATCGGCAGAAGTAGTAAATGCGGGGTATGTGGGCGTGGGATAATGGTCACCTACTGACACTGCCAAACTTTGCTTGCCCATGCTTTCTCCATTCCACATGAAGTTGTAAGTAATAGTAGCTACACTTGAAAGGGCATAGAATTGGAATTGGGCGTTGTTGGAATCAGTCTCCTTGATATCATAGTAGCCTACTTGCTGCTTATTATTGAGGGTGATATAAATAGTGACATCCTTAGCTCCCCCCCAACTATACTTCGTACCTATGGTTTTCATATAATACCAAGCAGAAGAGGTCTCAATGGGAGTAAAAGTTGAATGAGATGTATTCAAAGTAAATGGATCTTGACGACCAGGAGTTGAGTTGCTGATTGTTGCTTTCGAGATAGATGGGAAATACGTTTCCGTCCCATAAGCCTGGAAAGTAAGTTGACCATCCGTATTGTTTACGAAAAAGATGTACTTGTGGTTATCATCGCTGATGGAAGAACCAGCGAAGTTGTTCTCCGAACCTTTAGTGTCGTAGTAGGGCTTGCTGTCCTGTACATAGAGATAATTGCCGTTTTCATCGGTCTTTCCGTCGGCGCTCTTCACCTTGATCACGTAATAGCCCGAGGTGAGATTGCTCAACTCAGTGGGGGTTGCTGCCACTTGGAAGGTCTGTGCCACAGCCGAAGCTATGCAGCCCAGCATCAAGAGGAGCAGGGTGGTAAATTTCTTCGTCATGATTGATTGTAACGTTGTATGATAGTTTGTTTTTGTGTGAATGCGTGCGATAAAATTCTCAGCTAAATAAGAGGTGAGTTCATGAGTTCTGTGGGCGACGCGTCCCGCGTCGGCTTCGCCAAGAACCAAGAGGTGAGCCTATAGGAAGTGGGGGCGAAGTGTCCCGCTTCGGCTTGAAGTGTGAGGCTCGATGCCGAACACGTCAAAAAAAATCTTTGAAATATATTCTCTTACGCCGACTCGGGCATCGAGCCCTTCGCCTGCGTGCCGAAGCGAGACACTTCGCCCCCACTTCTTATGGACTAACTGCTTCATTGGCTGACGAACTCACTTCTTAATCCGTGACGATGCCGACGCGGGACGCGTCGCCCACAGAGCGAATAAGAAGACTTGCAACTAACCATTGAAAAGAATACTTGCAACAAGAAGAACATCCTCCATAAGCGAGAGCAAAATTACGCATTGAGGGAAGAGCGGGCAAGGTAGGTCCGGAGTTTTTGCGGTAATACCGAAAATTACCGATGATTACCGCGATTTTTCGCATTCTTATGTTGCAAAACATAAAATTAACCGCGAGCAACATCTCTCCGACTCTGGGAGAGATGCCGCCCGCGGTTTGGGGGGAGAATGATTTCGAGACAAGCGTAAAACGCTCCGAGGAGGGACTTACTTTTTCAAGTAGTCATCGAAGTAGCGGGTGATGCGCTCATGAAGGTGCACCATGTCGTGGCCCATCATGTTGTGACCATCGCCAGGATAGACGAAGTAGTCGGGCTGTGTGCCAGCGTCTTCGCAAGCACGGAGGAAGGACAGGCTATGCTGCATCACGCAGGTGGGATCGTTGTAGCCCACGATGATCTGCAAGCGACCCTTGAGGTTCTTAGCCTTATTGAGGAGCGACGAGGATGCATAGCCATCGGGATTCTCCTGCGGAGTGTCCATATAGCGCTCACCATACATCACTTCGTAATACTTCCAGTCGATCACAGGACCACCGGCTACGCCCACCTTGAACACGTCGGGGTAAGAACACATGAGGTTGGTGGTCATGAATCCTCCGAAGCTCCAACCATGCACGCCGATGCGGTCGGCATCAACATAAGGAAGGGTCTTGAGGAACTTCACGCCCTCGAGTTGGTCTTTCATCTCAATATCGCCAAGGTGGCGGTGGGTACAGCTTTCAAACTCGAAACCGCGATTTTCCGAACCACGATTGTCGACGACGAAGATCACGTAGCCACGCTGCGCCATGTAGGCTTCCCAGGGGCGCATCTGATAGTGCCATGAGGCTTCTACATTGTGGGCGTGAGGACCACCATATACGTAGACCACGGTGGGGTATTTCTTCGCGGGGTCGAAGCCTACGGGCTTTACGAGGCGGTAGTAGAGATCGGTGGTGCCATCGGCTGCCTTGATGGTGCCGCTTGTGATTTCGGGCACGTTGTAGGCTGTCCAGGGATCGCTGTCTTCGTGAAGTTTCTGCGTGGCGGGCTTGGCAGTGGCTTGCAGATCGTATTCACGGAATTTGCGCGGAGACGACCAGCGGTCCATCAGGAATCGACCACCAGCTGAGAGCGTAGCGTAGTGGGTGCCCTCGCCATTGTCGAGCTGGGTGACCTTGCCCGTACCTACGTTTACGGCAAAGTTGCTATACTGTATGGGGTTGTTCTGATTGCTCTGATAGACGATGCTCTTGGCTTGAGGATTGAAGCCAAGCATGGAGATGACTTCGTACTTGCCCTTGGTGAGCTGCTTGAGGAGTCGGCCGCTTGCGGCATCGAAGAGATAAAGGTGGTTGTAACCATCGCGACGCGACTGCATGACGAACTTGCTTGCGTCCCAAGGAAGGAACTCGATGGGATTGCAAGGCTCTACGTAGCGCTTGTTTTCCTCAGTATAAAGCACGGCCTTGCGTTCACCGGTCTGTGCATCGTAGCTCACGAGTTCGGCACGGTCTTGCGTGCGGGGGAGTTCAAACATATAGATGGTCTTCTCATCGGGACTCCATGCGATGTTGGTGAAATAGCGGTCGGTGGGGTCGCCTGCCTGCAAGTAGATGGTCTTGCCGGTCGAGGGGTTGTATACACCTACGGTCACCTTGTGGCTGGTCATGCCCGCCATGGGGTATTTCTCGGGAGCAAGCTGCGCCACGCGGTGGGCTATGTCGACGAGAGGATAGTCCGTCACCATGCTCTGATCCATGCGATAGAAAGCGAGGAGGTTGCCCTTAGGACTCCAGAAGGTGCCCTTGCGTATGCCAAACTCATCGCGATGGACGGAGAGTCCGTATTGCAGTTCACGAGTGCCATCGGTGCTTACTTGGTGATCCTTGCCATCGGCAGTGCGCACGAAGAGGTTCCAGTCCTTCACATAAGCTTCGGCCTTGGAAGCGAAGCAGAAGTCCTGAGCCGATTCGCCCTGGGTGCGGGGTGCGCTCCATACGATCTTACGCTGCTTCCAGTCGTAGAGCACGCGCTGCTTGGCTGTGCTGATATACACTTGAGGCTTGTCGGCATAGGGAAATTGCGCGTAGAGCAGATTGTAGACTTTGCCCACCTGTGCCGTGTCGATAGCAGCATTGAGCTGATCGGTGGTGAAGAGCACGGAGGATTTTTCTTTCTGCCCCTTGTCGTTGGTGAGGGTTGATACTTCGTCTACGTTGAGCTTGAGCAGACAATCGCCCCAAAAGGCGGTGCCGTAATACTTCGGCATGATGTTGGCGTAGTTGTTGCCACCCCACATGAGGTCTTCGAGCGTAAAGCTCTTCTTGCTTTGTGCCATAGCAGTGGTGCCGAGTAGCAGCGCGAGGGCTGCTATTAATGCGTGTTTGATTCTCATTCTGTTTATCGGGAATTCCTATAAATGGGGGCTTACAGGCATGCTGTCGTTGCCCATAAGCCCCAATTGGGTTATATTTTACAATTTAGATGCGGAGCATTCTTATTCTGCATCGCTGAAGCTTCCATCCGCACGGAAGAATCCTTTTTTCTTGAATTCACCGCCGCTTTTGAAGCCTCCTTTGCGTGAATCGCCGCCTTTCTTGAAGTTTTTCTTGAAATCCTTCTTGAAACCGCCTTTCTTGAAGTCGCCATCGCGCTTCTTGAATTTGTCATCGCGCTTACCAAAGCCGCCTTCACGCTTACCGAAGCCGCCTTCACGCTTACCATAGCCAGCCTTGCCGCGATTGGGCTTGCGCTGACCATGAATTTCTTCAAACTCGCGGTGCTTACGGCGCAGGATTAAGTAGTCAGGATCAAGATCGTCGTCATCGAAGCGACGATTGTCTTCCTCATCAAAGCGCTTCTTGAAGTCATCACGCTTCGTGCGGAAACGGCGCTGGTCGCTCATCAAGCGGCGCTCCTCGTCGGTCTTGACCTTGCCACCCTCAGCACGGAAGTCGCTGAGTTTGCCATTGAAAAGTTGGTATTTGCGGAAATCGCAATCTATCTTACCATTGAAGATCTGCACCTTGAAGCTGGGACGCAAGCCAATGTTCTCAAAGAGCTCTTGCTTAGACGAGATGATCCATGCCTCGCCACCCTGGAATTCGTTCTTAAGCACCTTGCCGATGGCTTGGTAGAGACCCAAGATGTCGGGCGGAGTCAAACGTTCACCATAGGGAGGATTGGTCACCATGATGGCATGCTCCGATGGATTCTTGAACTGACGGAAGTCCTTCTGCTCCACGCTCACGATATCGCTCACACCAGCACTGCGCACATTCTTCAGCGCAATCTCTACCGTTGGCACGTTGATATCGTAGCCATAGATATGGTGGGTGAATTCACGCTCTTGCGAGTCGTCGTCGTAGATTTCCTGTAAGAGATCTGCGTCGAAGTCCTTCCACTTTTCGAAGCCAAACGACTTGCGGAACACACCAGGATAAATATTGCGCGCCATGAGAGCTGCCTCTACGAGGAACGTGCCCGAACCACAGAATGGATCGATAAAGTCGGTATCGCCCTGCCAACCAGTCATCTTTATCAAGCCTGCCGCAAGCACCTCGTTGATGGGTGCTTCGACCGTGGCAACGCGATAACCGCGCAGATGCAGGCTCTCGCCCGAAGAATCGAGCGAAAGGGTGCAATCCTCATCGGCTATGTGGATATTGAGCTTCACGTCGGGGTTGGTGATGCGGATGTTGGGACGCTCGCCCTGCGTTTCGCGGAAGTAGTCGACGATGGCATCTTTCACTTTGTAAGCCACAAACTTTGAGTGGCGGAACTCATCGGAAAACACTACCGAATCTACAGCAAAGGTGGTATCGAGGTCGAGATACTGGCTCCAATCGATTTTTCTCACAGCGTTGTATACGTCGTCGGCATCCTTTGCCTTGAAGTGCTTGATAGGTTTGAGAATGCGCACAGCTGTACGCAGACAGAAGTTTGCACGATACATCATGGCTTTGTCGCCCGTAAACGACACCATTCTGCGCCCCAGTTGCACATTGTTTGCACCGAGTTCGGTAAGTTCTTGTGCCAATACTTCCTCAAGTCCTTGGAAGGTCTTGGCTATGAGTTCAAATTCTTGCATATTTCCTATATATATTGAAGCCTGCTTGCGCTATGATTTACGATGCTTGCGCTATGATTACACCTTTTCTCCCGCTGGCACATCGTGGGTGACCCATTTGTTGGCACCGATAACGGCTCCTTGACCGATGGTGATGCGGCCAAGCACGGTGGCATTGGAGTAGACGATGACATCGTCTTCAAGTATGGGGTGGCGGGGATTATTCTTGATAGGGTTGCCGTTGACATCGAGCGGAAAACTCTTAGCACCAAGCGTTACACCCTGATAGAGCTTGACATGGCGACCAATGATACACGTTGCGCCGATGACTACACCCGTGCCGTGGTCGATGGTGAAATATTCGCCTATCTGCGCTCCAGGGTGGATATCTATGCCGGTCTCGCTGTGGGCGAGTTCGGTGATAATGCGAGGTATGAGCGGCACATCGAGGCGATATAGTTCATGAGCGATGCGGTAGCAGGTGAGGGCACGAATGGCTGGATAACAACTTATTACTTCACCATAATTTTGCGCAGCAGGGTCGCCCAAATAGGCGGCTTCCACGTCGGTAGCGAGCGTGCGCCTTACCTGAGGGAGCATGCTCACAAGGGCTGCCGCGATGGCTTCGGCTTTAGTATGATAATCAATGCAAGGCTGACGATCTTCTTGTTGTTCGGAGAAGCAGAGCCCCGCTTGTATCTGCGCGGTGAGCATGGAGAAGAGACGCTCCACTTCCATACCGATATGATAGCGTACAGTCACGGAGTTGAGTGTGCTTTTCCCATAATATCCAGGGAAGAGTACGGCACGGCAGAGCCCGATAATTTCTTCGAGTGCTGCCGACGATGGTAGGGGATCGCCATGACGATGCTGGTGGAAGAGTCCTTTCATCTTAGAGGTGTCGGAAAGCTCTTCTACCGTTTGCTTGAGCAGGTTGGTATAGCTATCGGGAGGGTTCATTCGTTATCTATTGCTTACTTATAAGGCGAAGTTCGAAGCAAAGTTACGAAAAAATTCAAAAAGTATCAGATTATTAGGTGTTAAGTGTAGACGCGCAACGGAAATAAGGACTAAATGTAGTATTCTACAGGGTCGGCTATGCCCGAACGAAGCGCATAGCGTATGGCCTCATAGGCAGTAGAGACTCCGAGCTTACGGAATATATTCTTCTTGTGCGTAACGATGGTATGCACTGAGGAGTTGCGACGGGCTGCAATCTCTTTGGCTGTTAGGCCTTCGGCTATAAGTGAGAGGATTTCTGTCTCGGTATGTGTAAGATGGGCTATGCCTATGTGTTCGCTACGATTGGAAAGTTGATTTTCCACTGTGGGACACACTGTACGGCGACCTTGCTGCGCATTATAGAAGGCTTGCAGAAAATCTTGACGCGTGCAGTCCTTAGTGAGAAAACTTACGTTGTGCTCTGCACCGAGCAGACGGAGCAGATTTTCAGTGTATTCGGTAGAGAGCATGAGCCATTTAGCAGAAGCGAAACGACGTATATATATCAAAAAATTCTCGGGCGAGGTAAAATCGAACAAGGCGAAGTCGAGCACGACCACAGCATCGGGGTGCAATTCGAGTCGGCGGGCCAATTCTTCCTTAGTATGTACAAAAAGCAATGGCTGACCAGCAAGGTAGCTGGTCAGCGCATCGCTTGTAAGAGATTGATTGTCTGCTATGATAATCATATGGAATATTCTTCAGTAACGCAGATCACTGCAGAAGCAATCGTACGGAGTATTCTTCTAAAAGACGCGGTTCATCCAAAAGGGAACCATACGGAGTATTCTTCTAAAAAACGCAGTTCATCCGAGGGAGAATCATACGGGGTACTCTTCAAAGGCATAGAGCACGGTGGAGAGATAGCGTTCGCCTGTGTCGGGGAGCAAGGCTACGATGGTTTTTCCTTCGTTTTCTGGTTTTTTGGCGAGCTCGATAGCTGCGTGAAGTGCTGCACCGGACGAGATACCTACAAGCAGACCCTCCTTTTGAGCTAAAAGGCGTGAGGCGCGGATAGCATCGTTGTCTTGAATGGGGAGAATTTGGTCAATGGCAGAAGCGTCGAAGTTCTTGGGTACAAATCCTGCACCAATACCCTGAATCTTGTGCGGGCCTGATGGATTTCCCTCGAGCACGGCAGAAGTGGCGGGCTCTATGGCATATGCCTTGATAGCGGGATTGTGTTGCTTCAAGCCGCGAGAGGTGCCGCTGACCGTACCGCCCGTGCCTACACCAGCCACGAATATATCGACCTTTCCGTCTGTATCGTTCCAAATCTCTTCGGCTGTGGTACGTGTGTGTGCTTCAGGGTTGGCGGGGTTTTCAAACTGTTGGGGAATGAAGCTGCCCGGATGCTCTTGTTGCAATTCCTTGGCACGTGCGATAGCTCCCTTCATACCTTCGCTTCCAGGTGTCAGTACGAGTTCTGCGCCGAGAGCTTTGAGCAGATTGCGACGTTCGAGGCTCATTGTCTCGGGCATGGTGAGGATGATGCGATAGCCCTTTACGGAAGCTACCCATGCAAGACCGATGCCTGTATTGCCGCTTGTAGGCTCGATGATTACGCCACCGGGCTTGAGTGCGCCACGCTTTTCGGCGTCTTCAATCATAGCGAGCGCTACACGATCTTTCACGCTACCGCCGGGGTTGAAGTATTCAAGTTTTACGAGGACGTGTGCCTTGAGTCCGAGAGTTTTCTCTACGTTCTCTACCTCGAGCAGGGGAGTGTTGCCAACCAATTGGGTGAGTGAATGATAAATCTTGCTCATATCTTTACTTGTTTTTGTGTTATCGGTGTGATTGTTTCGTTTTTACAAGTGCAAAGGTAGGGCATTTTGCGTCGTGGGGCAATACCACATATATGGTAGATTGCCCCGAAGTCTGCATTTTCATCCACTGAGAAGAGGGAGCGGATATAATCGAGTAGGAGGTAAACACTAATCATAGGTGTTTATCTCCTACTTTCGTG
>ERZ808270.494-NODE-494-length-22636-cov-8.501926_pt1 | contig 22636 bp, 14 predicted proteins | sample MGYA00521082_ERZ808270 | MGnify/ENA primary metagenome ERZ808270 (study PRJEB31516, sample SAMN03275594) | gut metagenome | biome: mammalia-associated habitat; material: feces | host: Papio cynocephalus | place: Kenya | collected 2012-07-27 ... | reverse complement strand
TCAGCAATTAGCAATGTCTTTTTACCCGTGGCGGAGGTCTCCGGCCTCCGCAGCACCCATTATTTACAATTATTCATCTCTGAATACATTAGTAGTGTTTTGCTTGCAGCGGAGGCCGGAGACCTCCGCCACGGATAATCCCAATTTGCGAGTTTTTTGACACACTCTCAGCAATTAGCAATGTCTTTTTACCCGTGGCGGAGGTCTCCGGCCTCCGCAGCATCCATTATTTACAATTATTCATCTCTCAATACATTAGTAGTGTTTTGCTTGCAGCGGAGGCCGGAGACCTCCGCCACGTCCATTATTTACAATTATTCATCTCTCAATACATTAGTAGTGTTTGTTTGCAGCGGAGGCCGGAGACCTCCGCCACGGATAATCCCAATTTGCGAGTTTTTTGACACACCCTAAGCAATTAGTAATATTTCCTTGTCTGCTCGTAACTTGTCTGCTTGTCTGCTTGTCAACTTGACAATATTTGCATGATTTGACGCTCAAAACTTGCAAATGAATCAGCAAGTCCAAGGCTCGTCTATTTTTCTTCAACGATTTGTGTGCGGCAATAAATAGCTTGTATATCAAGGCGTTAGCGCGTTGATGACAGGCAGTGTGCAACAACAACGCCCTTAAAACATAGGCGCACCATAGTTAAAGGGGCACTTTAGGCAGCAAAAAGTGCCACTTTTTATTTGCTCAAGCGGCGCATTGGTATGCGTAAAGCGTTGCATTGACAAGCGTGGAGAGTCGGTAGAAAGAGTGAAAACCGACATTTTCCACCTTTTTATATCTATTTTTGCTAAGACAACGCTCTGTTTTCGCGTTGCGTGATGCTTCGTCGCCGAAATTCAAAGCACAGAATTCTCCAGATTGAAAATTCTTTTTGTAATACTTTTTTACTCTCCCTGCACAATATTTGCATCCTCTCCCTCTATCCTCTCCCGCAGTCCCCCATACAAGTTTTTCGTGAATTTCTTTTGCGTTAATAAAAAAAACGTTAACTTTGCACCCAGTTTGCAGAATGTAGACTAAGGGGTGGCGGCATATTGCCGTCTGAGATCATACCCTCAGAGCTGATCCGGACAATACCGGCGTAGCGACAAGGTGCAGACATAAAAAGTGCCCCTTTTTGTGTTATTATTATTTCTGGATAAAATTCAGGTATAACAAAATTCAACAAATCATGAAGAAAATCATGGGTGTAGCCTTGGCTGCCGCATGTGTGGCCAATGTTCAGGCTGCCGACGAGCAGACAAAGCTCGACACTACTCGTGTGAACGACCTCAGCGAGGTAGTAGTGAAGGCTGTGAGAGCCCCGAAGAGTTCACCTTACGCAGTAGCTAACATCGACCGACAGGAACTTCAGCAGTTTAGCCGTACTGGCCGCGAGCTGCCGTTCCTCTTCTCCCGCACGCCGGGCGTAATCGCATGGGGCGAGAACGGAGTGGGTACGGGTTCTGTCTACATGCGTATGCGTGGTGCTGGCGACAGCCGCATCAACGTCACGGTTGACGGTGTGCCTCTCAACTCTCCCGAGGATCAGTGCGTATTCTGGGCAAACATGAACAGCTACGCCGCTCTCATGGGCAGCGCGCAGATACAGCGCGGCATCGGCTCCTCCACCAACGGCGACGGCGCTTTCGGCGGTAGCGTGTCGCTTGCCACGGCAGCCCCATCGCTCGTTCCTACACTTGAGCTCAACGGCTCTTACGGAACATTCAACACTTACACCTTCGGCGGAAAGTTCTCCACAGGCCTGCTCTGGAACAAGATTGTGCTCGACGGCGCCTATCACGAGACCAACACCGACGGCTTCATCCATGGCACTTCCGGCCGCTCCGGCTCTTACTATGGCGGACTGACATGGCTCGGCGACAACTTCAAGCTGAGCTACAAGAACATCGGCAACTTCGAGAAGACCGGTCAGGCATGGAACGGACTGCCTCTCTGCAACTACGACGGCGACACCGATCTCTCGCAGTATGGCATAAAGAGCTACAAGGATTTGTGGAACTACGGTCTTGGCAAGTACAATCCTCTCTATGAGGAACTCGTGTTCGGGGAAGACAAGCTCACGACAAAACGTTATCAGATGCGCGACGGCAGCTTCTGGAACCGCACTACCGACAATTTCCACCAGAACCACAACATACTCAACTTCACATGGCAGCCGTCAGCCCGCTGGAGCCACTCCATCACGGCACACTACACTTATGGCTACGGCTACTATGACGAGTTCAAGCAGAACGCGACTCTCGCCACGAAGTTCGGCATCAACGAAACTTACGAAGAGCACAAGGCAGACGGCTCTGTAAAGGTGAAGAACGTGAAGTCCGACGCTGTGCGCCAGAAGGGCCTTACGCAGAACAACTACGGTGCGCTCTACAATGTCAACTACAAGGATGCACTTTGGGACGTTACAGGAGGCTTCAGCATGCAGCTCTTCCGTTGCAACCACTGGGGCTACGTGACGTACATCGCCGACGAGGCAATAGAGAAAAAATACCTCAAGGGCGGCAAGTACAAGTACTACGACTCCGACGCCAACAAGAACGACTGGAGCTGGTTCTTCAAGGTCAACCGCAAGTTTGGCAAGGGATGGAATTGGTTTGCCGACATGCAGATGCGCTATGTCAACTACCACACGGACGGCATCAACGACCGCTTCGTGACAGGCGAGGACGGCAAGCAGACCAACCAGCGCCTCAACATCAAGGAGAACTACTTCTTCGTCAACCCGAAAGCTGGCATAAGCTATGAAGCCAACGGCCACAAGGTTTACGCTTCTCTCGCTTACGCCAACCGTGAGCCGGAGCGCAACAACTTCACCGACAACGGCAGCTACGGTGCTCCGACGCCCGAACGCCTGCTCGACCTTGAGTGGGGCTACCAGTATCAGGGCAGCAACTGGTTTGCCGGCGTCAACTTCTACTACATGAAGTACGTCAACCAGTTTGTGCAGACTGGCGAGAAGAGCGACATCGGCGAGTCGCTGACCACCAACGTAAAGGATTCCTATCGCCTTGGCGCAGAGATCTCGGCAGGATGGAGCCCGCTGTCTTGGCTCTCTCTTGAGGGCAACGCCGCACTCAGCCGCAACAAGATAAAGGACTTCAACGAGCGCGTGGAGAGCTGGGACGAAGAAGGCGGAGAGGTGTGGAACCACTACGACAACTCTACTCTGTCGTTCTCGCCGTCTGCCATCCTCAACGGATTCATCGACGTCCACTTTGCCGGCTTCCGTGCTACATGGCACACCAACTACGTCAGCAAGCAGTATCTCGACAACTCCGAGAGCGCAGACCGCCAGCTCCCGAGCTATTCGCAGACTGACATCAACGCCAGCTACACCTTCAACTTCAAGAAGCGTGCTCTTGGCTTGAAGCAGATTGTGCTCGGTGCCGATTTCAACAACATCTTCGACAGCCACTATGCTGCCAACGGCTATGTCTACTACGACTGGCGCTACGAGGGCAAACGCTGCTCAACCGTCGCTTACGTACCGATGGCAGGCTTCAACTGCATGGCACATCTGACGCTGAAGTTCTAAACGGCAGTCGGAAATTCTTGCAGACAAGATAATTTCTTATATATGAAATGGAAAATTATGACGGCCATTGCATTGCCGCGCATCGAGAGAGGCGCGCCGACATGGCTGTAATAATTTTCCATTTTTTTCTGTTTCCTAAATACAATGATAAAATGATGACATTCCTTTCCGCTCATTGGCTCGACATCTTCACCACCGTCCTTGGCGTTATTTACCTCATTCTTGAGTATCGCGCAAGCATCGCTCTATGGATAATAGGCATCATCATGCCCGCCTGCGACGTGTATCTCTATTGGGAATACGGACTCTACGGCGACGCCGGAATGGCTTGCTACTACACTCTGGCTGCTGTCTATGGCTATGCAGTATGGAAGTTTGGCAAGCGCCGTGCCGACAGCGAGCTGCCCATTACCCGCTTTCCACGCCGTCTGCTGCTCCGCGTTGTCGGCTGTTTCTTTCTGGCTTGGGCAGCCACGTATTATGTGCTCTGCGAGTACACCAGCAGTACCGTGCCGCTCCTCGATTCGTTCACTAATGCCATGAGCTTTGTCGGATTGTGGGCACTGGCACGTAAATACGCCGAGCAATGGATATTCTGGATTGCCGTGGACGTCATAAGCTGCTACCTCTATGTGGTGAAAGGCATTCCGTTCAAGGCAGGACTGTATGGATTGTATGTCGTGATAGCTGTAATGGGCTACAGGAAATGGAGAAGAGAGGCAGAACGGAATTCGATTTAATATAAAAGGGAAAAAAGCTAAGATATGGCAGAATTGTTTGTAAACGGTGTTTCCGTATCAGATTTCGACGCAGTGATTGTGGCAGGCGGCGACTTTCCGTCATGCGCCATCCCCCTTGACGCCATAAGGAAGGCGCGGCTGCTCGTCGCTTGCGACTCCGCGGGCGAAGCCTTGATGCGCCATGGCTTCATGCCCGACGCCATCGTGGGCGACTGCGATTCCATGTCGGCAGAATTCATAAAGGCACATGCCGACATAATATATAAGGTGGAGGAGCAGGACTACAACGACCTCACGAAGGCGACGCGCTTTTGCATCGCACGGGGCTGCCGCCGCATTGCCTACGTCGGGGCTACAGGCAAGCGTGAGGATCATACCCTCTGCAACATCTCGCTGCTTGCGTTCTATCGCCGCGAGCTTGGCGTGGAGCCGGTAATGCTAACCGACTACGGCACGTTTCTCGCCCTTTCAGACTCATCTGCCATCAAGACATTCGCGCGCCAGCAGGTGAGCATCTTCAACATTTCCTGCACGCGCCTCTCCGGGGCAGGCTTCGGCTGGCAGCCCTATTGCTACAAGGAGCTGTGGCAAGGCACGCTCAACGAGGCGAAGGGCGACGAAGTGGTGTTGCAAGGCGACGGCGACTACATCGTCTATCTCACACATGAGGCGAAAGAAAAACCGGAATGAGCCTCATGGTTAAGCCGATTTTTTGTAACTTTGCCGCTTCTTAATTTATTATATTAAAAAAATCATTTATGTACAAACACAGATTCCAGGCACGCCCACAGGCATTGCGCTTCAAGCATTTCACGCGCAGAAGCTACGCCCTGTTCAGCTGCATTGGTCGCGAAGTGCTCATCTGCACCCTCAGCGTAGCCACACTGACCTACGCCAAGGCAGACGGCATCAGTGTCCAGTCGGCTCCGAAGGCTGCCGCCACCGACTCGCTCGGCAGGGAGGAAGTGAAGCTCGACGAGGTGCTCGTCACGGGCTCGCGTGCTCCGCTCACGGCGTTGCAGTCGGCAAAGATTGTGGCTGTCATCTCGCGCGACGACATTCAGCGTGCGGAGGCAGCGAGTGTAAACGACATTTTGAAGTTAGTCCCGGGCGTGGATGTCCGTCAGCGCGGGGGCTTTGGAGTACAGACGGACATCTCCATCAATGGCGGCACGTTCGACCAGATCACCATTCTATTGAATGGCATGAACATCTCCAGTGCGCAGACAGGCCACAACGCCGCCGATTTCCCAGTTTCACTTTCCGACATTGAGCGCATAGAGGTACTCGAAGGCGCCTCGGCACGTGTGTTCGGCTCGTCAGCCTTCAGCGGAGCCATCAACATCGTGACGCGCAGTGATGCCGACAGCAACGTGAGCCTTACAGCCGAAGGCGGCTCGTTTGGCTCGTTTGGTGCTTCGGCAAGCGCCAATGTCTGCACGGGCTCTGTGCGCCAGAAGCTCAGCGGTGGCTACACGCAGAGCGACGGCGGCACGACGAACAGCGACTTCCGTCGCCGCAAGGCGTACTATCAGGGGCAGTGGTCGTCGCGCATTGTCGACATGGAATGGCAAGGCGGATTCTCCTCGCAAGATTTCGGGGCGTCCACGTTCTACAGCGCGAAGTTCAGCGACCAGTATGAGACAACCCGCCGCTTCCTCGCCTCCGCCAAGGCAGACATCCGTCCTTGGGGCGACGAGCGCTTAGTGGTGGTGCCGATGCTGTATTGGCACAAGGACGTCGACCACTATCAGCTCATAAAAGGAAAGGAAGGCGCCGCAGCAGGCGAGAACTACCATCGCCTCGACACCTACGGAGCCTCTCTCAACGCCCATGCCTCGTGGCTGCTGGGCAAGACCGCCATCGGAATGGACCTACGCAAGGAGCACATCCTCAGCACGGCATACGGCGACCTGCAGAGCGAAGCCGACTGGGTCGGCATACACGGCACAACACGTAAGTACGACCACCGTGGCGACCGCACCAACACGAGCCTTTTCCTTGAGCACAACATTATTGTCGGCGGCTTCACGCTTTCGGCAGGCGTGCTTGCCAACCGCAACACGGCACTCGACGGCAAGTTCCGTTTCTATCCGGGTGTAGACGTGGCTTACCGCCCGAACGACACATGGAAATTCTATGCCTCGTGGAACAAGGCGCTGCGTGTGCCCACCTACACCGACCTCTACACGAGCAACTCCGTGCAGCAGGGCGACGTTGCACTGCGTCCGGAGAAGAACTCCACGTTCAAGATTGGCACGCGCTTCCGCAGGCATGGCGTTGAGGCTGTAGTGAGCGGCTTCTATTCCAAGGGCACCGACATCATCGACTGGGTGTACGCCACAGCCGACAGCAAGAAATACCATGCCATGAACATTGGCAAGCTCGACAACATGGGCTACAATGTGGATGCCGTGCTCAACGTGGGCGAACTTCTGCCTGGCTGCTTCCTCACGCGCGTCAGCGCCGGATATGCCTTCATCCATCAGAAACATTCCACCGACCGCGACATCTACGGTTCGCTCTACGCTCTCGAGTATCTGCGCCATAAAGCCACCTTCCAGCTCGACCACCGCATCTGGAGCCGCTTGTCGGCTTCATGGGCAGTGCGCTGGCAGGAACGAATGAACGGCTATGAGCCTTACACTAAGATTGACGTGAAGCTTCAATGGATGGCGCCTACATATAATATATATGTAAAGGCGGACAACATCACCAACCACCATTACTATGACCTTGGAGGCGTGCGCCAGCCGGGAATATGGGTAATGGCAGGAGGAAGCTTAAGGATAAAAATCTAAAACCTTTGAGGGTGTGTCAAAATGGCTATTTTGACACACCTCCATTTTTCATTCACAAAAGAAATTACTTCAGGTCTCCCACCTCATGCAGATATTCAGCTATCTGCACGGCGTTAAGCGCGGCACCCTTGCGAATCTGGTCGCCTGAGAGCCAGAAGGTGAGTCCGCAGTCGTCGGCGAGATCCTTGCGGATGCGTCCTACGTACACGTCGTCCTTGCCTGCCGTCTCAAGCGGCATAGGATAGACGAGATGGGCGGGATCGTCCTTCAGAGTGCAGCCGGGAGCAGCAGCGATGGCCTTCTGTGCCTCTTCCACGCTGATGGGGCGCTCTGTCTCAATCCACACCGACTCCGAATGGGAGCGCAGGGAGCTAACGCGCACGCACATTGCGGAGCAGCGCACGTCGCTGTGCATAATCTTGCGCGTCTCGTTGAACATCTTCATCTCCTCCTTCGTGTAGCCGTTGTCCGTGAAGACGTCAATCTGCGGAATCACGTTGTAGGCAAGCTGATGGGGGAACTTCTCCACCTTCACCGGCTCGTTGTTGACCAGCTCGCGATACTGCTCCTGCAGTTCTGCCATGGCGGCAGCACCTGCGCCCGACGCGCTTTGGTAGCTGGCGATGTGTATGCGCTTGATGTGGCTGAGCTGCTCAAGCGGCTTGAGCACCACGACCATCATGATCGTCGTGCAGTTAGGGTTGGCGATGATGCCGCGCGGACGGTTGAGCGCGTCCTCGGCGTTGCACTCAGGCACTACGAGAGGCACGTCGTCGCACATGCGGAAAGCCGACGAGTTGTCGATCATCACGGCGCCATACTTCGTGATGGTCTCCGCAAACTCCTTTGACGTGCCGCCGCCGGCAGAGGTGAACGCCACGTCGATGTCCTTGAAGTCGTCGTTGTGCTGGAGGAGTTTCACTTCATACTCCTTGCCCTTGAACGTATATTTTGTGCCTGCCGAGCGGTGTGAACCGAACAGCACGAGATTGTCGATGGGGAAATTTCTTTCGGCGAGAATACGGAGGAACTCCTGTCCTACAGCTCCGCTTGCGCCAACAATAGCTACATTCATTTCTTATTTGTTTTTAATTTGTTGTTATTTTCTTACTTTATGTTTGCAAAGTTACTATTTTTCCATCAACTATAATCTTTTTATCGCGGTTTTCTACGACATTATTAAATATTCTCAAGTGGAAGAATGAGGCAAAAAAGGTCAATTTTGTCACATTAATGACAATGATATGGCTTATGGGACATAAAAAAAGAAATTACGACCAATCTTATTTAGGAAATAATGGCTAACTTTGCAAAGATAAATCAATTGGATATTGATAGGGAAAAGTTTTTTGGGAGGCAAGTGTATGGCAAACGAAAACAAAGAGAGGAAGATAGACATAAACTACATTTCGGAGAGCGTCAGTGCAAACTACACTGACGGCGACATCATTGTGCTCGACAATATCGGCAAGAGTTTCGTGAAGGGTAGCTTCAAGTTTGAGATGATAATGATGGTTTATTGTACGCGAGGCCGTTTGCAGTGCGACTTCAATGGCAGGAGCCTGACGATGGGGGTAGGCGACGTGCTTGTCTGTCTTCCCAACGCGACGCTTGACAATTTCATGATCTCGCCCGACTTTGAATCGAAGATTGTAGGCATTTCCTACAAGAGCGTGCAGCGCAGCACGCAGATCAACAGCGACCTCTTCGACCTTATGGGCTACATCCATGTGAACCCCGTGATTCACCTTGACTTGGAGCGCCAGGAACTTTTCATACAATACTACGCCATAATCCGCCACAAGATAAACAATCCTCATGGCTATTTCCATAAGGAGATAATGCACAGCATACTGCAATGTACGATGTATGAGCTTTTCGCCATCATCTCGCCCTACGTGGAGTATGGTAAGGACGGCGGAAGCCTCAAGCAGGCCAATCTTATCTTCAAGCGCTTCGTGGAGTTGCTTGCGAAGAACAATGGCAAGATGCGCTCCGTGAAGAGCTACGCCGAAGAGCTTTGCATTACGCCGAAATATCTTTCCTCCATCTCCAAATCGGTCAGCGGACACACCGCCCTTGAATGGATTCACGACTACACGGTGAAGACCATAGAGCAGTGTCTGCGCCGCTCCAACCTCTCCGTTAAGGAGATTTCCGAGATGCTCGGCTTCCCGAATCTCTCTTTCTTCGGCAAGTTCACGAAGAGCCACTTGGGCGTCTCGCCGACGAAATACCGCAAGAACCAGAGTCTCAGCGAGCGCCACTGACGAGCAGCTGCCGTGCGCGTTCGATGATGGAGTCCTTGCCACGCAGCAAGTCGGCTTGTGAGAGGCCGACGCTGTAGTCGGGCTCTATGCCAAACTCCGTAGGGTTGCCCTCGCGGTCGTACATGGGGCAGGCAGAAAAGCGCACGCTCCATCCAACGGGTATTTCCGAGGAGTAGGGCATACCGGCTCCGCCTCCGGTGCGGTCGCCGACGGTGATGACGTTGGGGCAGCATTTCATGTACTTCACAAATTCGTTGGCAGCGCTGTACACGGCGCGGTTGGTCAGCACTGCTACGCGCTTCTGCCATCTGATGCGGTTGGAAGGTTTCAGCTTCTGCTGCTGCATGGCGGAGAAGGCGTTGTGGTCCTTGCCCGTCTTGTGTTGCATGTAGCCCACGAGCAGCGTCTCGTTGGTGAAGCGTGCCGCGAGTTGTTCGGCAGCTGTCAGCTGTCCGCCGCCATTGTCGCGGATGTCGATGATGAGCGCGTTGCAGGGAGCGAGCGTGTAGAGAATGTCGTCGAGATTGCCCTCGCCGAATCCGTTGGCGAAGGAGGCGCAGCGTATGTAGCCGATGTTGTCGTTGAGCACACGGTAGCGAAGACTGGAGGCTATGTGGTAGTCGGTGCCGAGATAAAGGTTGAGCAGCGTGTCGCTGACGTTGGAGGGATAGTCCTCATGCCACGACCAGTTGCGCGCCACGTCCCACGACGAGTACATGTTGACATGTCCGTCGCGCAGTTCGGAAAGCATGTTGCCGAGCACCTCGAAGAGTTGTGTGTCGGTCATGTCGTCGGCGATTTGCCGGCTGTACTTCTCGTACACTTCATTCCAGTCGAGTCCGTACTCCTTCTGCTTGTAGTCGAAGAAGCAGTAGTGTTCGTCGATGATGTGCCAGAGGGCTTCGAAATTGCCGCGCGGATTGTCGGCATATTCTTCCTCGTCGACGCACGACGTCAGCGAGAGCATCACAGCCATCAGAGCCAGAAGGCTTCGGAATATTTTTCTTTTCATCTCTTTTCCTTTTTTTCTAAAAACTCCTCACTACGCCGACCACAACGGAGTGGGCGAACAGGTGTTGCTTCAGATTGTTGACACTTGCCTGGCGCCATTCGCCGAGGTAGCCTATGCGCCATGTGGTGTGCAGGGCACGGAAGTCGAGCGTGAGCATTTGGCGGAACGACGGCGTGGCGGCTATGGTGGTAGGCACGCAGTTGTGGTCGTAGTTGCCGCGTGAGAAAATCTCGTAGTAGGACTGTCCGTAGTTGGGGGAGAACATCAGGCCGATGAGCGGTATCGTTGCCTCGTAGTGCACGACGACGGGATAGGCAGCGCACGCCGATGGGCTGAATCTCACGCCGCGTGTGTGGCGTGGGGCACCTATGGGGACGTCGGCGGCGACGGTTGGCTCGATGTGGAGCGAGAGGCGTGCATTGGCGGGGTTGTTGCCGTTGCGCGTGTTGTAGAGCATTCCGATGTTGAGCGCCGCCGTGCCACCAGCGAGGATGTTGACGGGGCGTTGCCCAATGGTCAGCCGCCATTGTTTCAGGAGTGCGTAGCGGAAAGTGTAGCCGAGGGCTATCTCTCCGCCGTTGCCGGAGCGGTTGTCGGCAAATGCCAGCTCGCCTTCGTGTGTGAGCTGGCGCACAAGAGAGGTGGATGGCTTGCCGCGCCGCGTGTGGGAGAGGAAGCGCAGCGTGGTGCCGCGGTATTTCTCCGGCGAGAGATAGGTGTCGAGAATGTTGGCGTGGCCGACGCCTATCATGAGGGCATTTGATTTCCACTGTCGGCATTGGGCGGTGCGTCCACTGTAGAGAGTGGAGTCAATACTGTGGGCGGTGCGCTCACAATAAATAGATGAGTCAATACGGTGGGCGAGGTGCCCATCGTTCCCAGTTATGTCAGACGTGCGCCCGCTGCTCCATGCGTTGGCAGAGGCAAGGAGGAGAAGGAATAAAAGGCTAAAGGTCTTCATGTTCGCTGAAGAGATTAAGTTGTCCGGTCATCTCGTCGATCACTTGCTGCTGGCTCTTTCCGGCGTCCGGGTCGAGGTTTTCCGACTCGTCGCTGTCAGCGTCCTTGTCGTCGTCGTCGCTGTTGTCCTCCGGTTCGGGGAAGCGCAGCGGCTCCAGTTCCTTCACTCCCGTCACGTCAAGCGTCGTCACACGTTTGCCTTTCGCCTTGAATCCCTTGACACCGATGAACTCGTCGGCGTCAATCTCCAAGGGTTGTCTTGGCGCTTCGCTGCCGTCGGGGGCGACGGCAGGGGCGAGGCTCACCTCGAAACGAGGGTAGGGCGTGTCCGTGAGCAGTACGAGGCGGCTCTGCGGATTGTCGCCGATGTAGTTTTGCCAGCGTTTCGTTGCCTCCATGCGGAAGCGTTTTACGTAGAGACAATTGGCGTTGTCGGCATCGAAGAGCACGGCAGTCCATATCTTGTCGGGATTCCATTTCTCTATGATTTTGATGTTGTCCTCATAGTGGTTGTTGGCGTCGAACGACGAGATATAGAAATTGCCGTCGTTGAGTACCACGAGAATGGCATCTTCGTCGAAGAACTCTCCGAGCAGGCGTCCGTGCTCGTCGTAGTTGAGGCGGTTGACATCGGGGTCGTACCACACCTTTCTGCCGCCCAGCGTCGAGTGGCCGTGGCTCTTGAGACCGATGCGGTGGATGGGGTTGCGCGTTACGAGGTTGCCCTTCGACGCCCTTCCCTTGATGGCAATCTCGGAGAAATCCTTCTCGATGAATATCTTCTTCAGCTTCGGATTGGCCTCCAGCGTCACCTTTATCACCTCTGCCTCGCCGTTGGGATTGGCAGTGAAGTAGAGGATGCGCGAGCCGGGCGTGCCCTGCGTGCAGTCGTATTCCTTGCCGACGGTCATTGTCGGCACGAAGAAGCGCTTGATGTAGGCGGCGCCAGCCTTGCCGTCGCGGTAGACAACGTTGTATATTGTGCGCTTGTCGTTCTTCTTGAACACCTGCACGTGGAGGATGTTCTTGCCGACGAAAATCTTGTCGGCAGCGCGCACCATCTTGTACTTGCCGTCCTTGAAGAAGACGATGATGTCGTCGATGTCGGAGCAGTTGCATACGAATTCGTCCTTCTTCAGCCCCGTACCGATAAATCCTTCCTGCCGGTTGATGTAGAGCTTCTGGTTGGCTTCCACCACTTTCGATGCCTCGATGGTGTCGAAGGAGCGTATCTCCGTGCGCCGGGGGTGGTCTTTGCCGTATTTGTCGCGTATGAACTCAAACCAGTGTATCGTCACGTCGGTCATGTGTGCCAGGTCGTGCTCGATGTCGGCAAGTTCCGCCTTGATGCGTGCAATGAGTTCGTCGGCCTTGTCCTTGTTGTATTTCAGGATGCGCTGCATCTTTATCTCAAGCAGGCGCAGGATGTCGTCGCGTGTGATGTCGCGGTGGAAGGAGTATTCGTACATTTCCTTTTCCGCCAAGGTCTTCGCATCGTCCGCCTTGCCGCCGGCGGGACGCTCCACGCGGAATATCTGATTCTTGAACGGCTCCAGTTTCGAGTCGATGAACTTCACCACCTCGTCTTGCGACTTCGACTGCTCAAACTTCTTCTCTTTGTAGATGCGTTCCTCGATGAAGATGCGCTCCAGGGAGGAGAAGAAGAGCTGCTCCTCCAGTTCCGCCTTGCGTATCTGCAATTCCTTGCGCAGCAGTCCCATGGTGGTGTCGGTGGAGTGGCGGAGCACGTCGCTGACGGTGAGGAAGCACGGCTTGTTGTCCTCGATGACGCAGCAGTTGGGCGAGATGTTTATCTCGCAGTCGGAGAAGGCGTAGAGAGCGTCGATGGTTTTGTCGGAGGAGACGCCCGGTGCCAAGTGTACCTGTATCTCCACCTCGGCTGCCGTGTTGTCGTCCACCTTCTTCGCCTTTATCTTTCCCTTGTCGATGGCCTTGAGGATGGAGTCGATGAGCGTCGTGGTGGTCTTGGAGAAGGGTATCTCGCGTATGACGATGGTCTTCGAGTCGAGCTTCTCTATCTTCGCCCTGACCTTCACCACTCCGCCTCGCTGTCCGTCGTTGTATTTCGCGACGTCTATGGAGCCGCCTGTCGGGAAGTCGGGGTAGAGATGGAATTCCTCGCCGCGCAGGTAATGGATGGCGGCGTCGCATATTTCGACGAGGTTGTGGGGCAGGATTTTCGAGCTGAGTCCTACGGCGATGCCCTCCGCACCTTGCGCGAGGAGCAATGGAAACTTGGCAGGGAGCGTGATAGGCTCCTTGTTGCGTCCGTCGTAGGATAGCTGCCAGTCGGTTGTCTTAGGGTTGAACACCACGTCGAGGGCGAATTTCGACAGCCTTGCCTCAATGTATCGCGGCGCGGCGGCGCGGTCGCCCGTGAGAATGTTACCCCAGTTGCCTTGGCAGTCGACAAGCAGATCTTTTTGTCCCATCTGCACGAGAGCGTCGCCGATGGAGGCATCGCCGTGGGGGTGGAACTGCATCGTGTGTCCCACGATGTTAGCCACCTTGTTGAAGCGTCCGTCGTCCATGCGCTTCATCGAGTGGAGGATGCGTCGCTGCACGGGTTTCAGTCCGTCCTCTATGTGGGGGACGGCACGCTCGAGTATCACGTAGGAGGCGTAGTCGAGAAACCAGTTCTGGTACATTCCGCTAAGATGATGCACGGCGGAGGCGTCGAAACGGTTGGCTGGCTTGTAGTCGGAGTGTTCCTCCTTTTTCGCCGTGTCGTCGCCCGTCGTTTCCGTGTCTTCGCCCGTCGTTTCCGTGTCGTCAGCAGATGTATTTTCTGTTTCTCCATTAAGAATCTGCTCTTCGTTGTCTTTAATCTCGTCGTCCATATTTTGGTGCTTGGTTTGATTTTTTTGCTTTTAGCGTCTTGACAGGCAAAAGTACAAAAAAAAGTTGGATTTCAAGCCTGCCGAGCCATGCAAATATCGTGCGTATGGTAAGAAAATATTACAAAATGAAATTCCAATACGGAGCTTTATGTACTCTGTTGTATGGGATGTTGCTTCTACGTTTGTAGATGTAAGACGTTTTTTTATTGTTTTTTTCGCGCTTGTCCCATAATGACGAATTTTGGCTTTATTTGTCATCCTTTACGGATTATATGTTTCCAATGTGTGTATATTCTGTTCGCGGACACGGCAAAAGGCTGATTTTTAGCCTCTTTTTTACCCCCCCCATTTGTAAAATTTATGTGAAAAATGTTTGCTTAAATGTAATAATTGAGCTATCTTTGCAATCAAAATCATTTTATATAAACGTGGCAACAACGAAAATTAGGCTTTATGCTTTAATCTTATTTCTTGCGGTGCTATTGCCGCAGAAGACTGAAGCACAGGTATTTGATAACAAAGTGGGAGTAGATACGCTGTCGTTGGCAGAACGCATCTCGCTCCGCACGAACGTTGTCGACTGGGCTTTAGTAACCCCAAATATAGGAGTGGAGTTTGACGTCAAGAACACCAACTGGAACCGTTGGGCAGTGGGACTCACGCTGAAATCGCGCTGGAAGACATCGTCCACTTTCAAGCAGGGCATATTCTACAGCGTTACGGAGGCACGCCTTGACTTCCGCAACTATTGGCGCACGCGTCAAATTGACAACTCCAACGAAAACCTAAAGGCGCACACTAACTTCATTGACAAACTCTTCTCGCAGCGCCGCCGCGTAGTGAAGCATCCTAAAACTATATATTATAGAGGTGTGTACGCATCCTACACCGACTTCTCGCTTCTTCTCGGCCGTCATACTACGGGCAGACAGGGCAAGGTTCTTTCCGCCGGCGTCACCTATGGCATCATCAAGCCGCTCTACACCTTCCGCTCAGGCAACTCGCTCGACCTCGACCTCGGCTTCGACGCAGGCTTGGTTTTCTCCAAGGTGGAGCAGTACAAGCTCGAAGAGAATGACGACTGCTTCGTGCGCACAAAGGAAGGTAAGTGGAAGATTACACCATTCCCCTTGCCTACTAACGCCCGCGTAGGCCTCGTCTACCGCTTCGGCAAGTATCCGTCAATAAAGAAATACCGCTGGCGCTACGACTGCGATGCAGAGTATCAGTATCGTCTTGACACTATCGCAAGCAACCGCCGGAACGCTCTCTACAACAAGCATATCCAGGATTCTATCCAGGGCGACATCCTTCGCGAGTTCTGGAGTGTCTACGACTCCGTTTCGTCTGTCAACGCCAAGCAGGCAGAGGTCAACCGGATAGAAGCTGCTAAGCAAAAGGCAGAGGCTGACCGTCAGGCTGCCATCAAGGCGCAACAGGAAAAGGAACGCCAGAAAGCAGAGAAAGAAGCTGCCAAGAAAGAGGCAGAAGAACAAAAGACTAAAGAAAAAGCTGCCGAGGAGCAGAAACCTGCAGAGCCGCAGGCTTCTTCTGAGGAGGGTCAGCAGACTTCTTCTGAGGAGGGTCAGCAGACAGCAGAGCCGCAGACTTCTTCTGAGGAGAGTCAGCAGTCAGCAGAGCCGCAGACTTCTTCTGAGGAGGGTCAGCAGTCAGCAGAGCCGCAGACTTCTTCTGAGGATGGTCAGCAGGCTGCAGAGCCGCAGAATTCTTCTGAGGATGGTCAGCAGGCTGCAGAGCCGCAGAATTCTTCTGAGGATGGTCAGCAGGCTGCAGAGCCGCAGACTTCTTCTGAGGAGGGTCAGCAGTCAGCAGAGCCGCAGACTTCTTCTGAGGAGAATCAGCAGACAGCTGAACCGCAGGCTTCTTCTGATGATGGTCAGCAGTCAGCAGAGCCGCAGACTTCTTCTGAGGAGGGTCAGCAGACTTCCTCCGACGAGCAGCAATCTGCTTCCACCACTAACAACACAAACGTGAACAATTCAGAGTCAGATAATGAAACAGAAGGAAAGGAGGCGACCAATGAGCAGTAAGCATATCCTCTGCGCCCTGCTTTTGGGCGCGTCGCTCACAGCCTGTTCAGAAGTAGACCTTTGCGAGCAGTCCCATCCTCACCAGGCAGGATTGAATTTTAGCTATGACTGGAACGGGCGTACCGACGTGCCCGACACTATGGGTGTGCTTGTATATAAGGTGGTGGGGCAGCAGAAGCAGATTGCTGCTGTCAGGACATCCGACAACTGGCTGTGCATCTTTGAAGGTACGGATATTCCTGACGATCTCAAGCAACACACGCCTGCCACTCCCGACGAATCGACAGATGGAAACGAATCTGCAAACGCTCTTCGCCGACTCTCCGCTGCATACGCAGATGAAACCGACGGCGACGACACTCCTGTCGTAGATCCATCTGACCCGGAGGAACCGACTGATCCTGACAATCCGGATGAACCGACTGATCCTGACAATCCAGCCAATCCAGAGGAGCCGACAACGCCCGATGATCCGTCCACGAATAATCCTGATGAGCGCTACGAGTGGAAATCCGTAGAACATGTGCAGCTTGGCGAATACAAGTTCGTCACGTTCCCTCTCGGCAACGACCAACTCGACTACTCAGAGCTCAATCATTTCCTTAACTCTCCGGCTGCCGAGTCGCCACTGCAGAACGTAGGCTTCACCTATAAGCAGTACAACGTTGACGACCCCAACCTCAACAAACCTACGCTTGGATGGAACGACTTCAATCCCTACGCGAAGTACATCCGCCCGGACGTCAGCACGCTCTACTACGACTCTACGCAAATCGTCAGCATCTCCTCCGACCAGCTCACGACGCAACGCTTCAAGCCGCGCACGCTCTCGCAGGACATCGACATCAACTTCAATATCGTCAAGGACACGAAGAACGTGAAGTTTACCATCGACGAGGTGTGGGCGGAGATAAGCGGCGTGCCCAACCATATCATGCTCAACACGGGCTACCTCGATATCTCGAAGACGAGCAAGATAATGTTCCCCGTCACCATCACGCCTTCGCTGGCAGACGCTAACGGCAAAGACACCAACACAAACTCACGCATACGTTGCCAAGGCAACATCAATGTCACGGGCATCGTCAATGTGCAGCGCGGCTACGGAGAGTCGATAGAAGACGTGCGCAAGAAAATCTACGGACCTGGCATCATGCAGGTAATCATCTACAGCCACGTCACGGAGCCCGGCACAGGACGCGTCTACCCGAAGAAATGGCAGGGCATAATCAATCTCTACCACACGCTCAACAAGGCGAAACTCATTACTGTCACGCCCGACGGTCGCTACGTGCGAAAGAATGGTGACCACGGCACTATCAACATATCCGCCGAAATCATTCTCGACGGCAACACCATCGGCAGCGATGACAGCCAGGGCGATGCCCTCGACCGCTGGATATCCACCGATGACATACATGTCGATATCTAAAGGAGCGGTGGACTCCCGTTCGCCGATACAAACATTATAAGGACTCTCGTCCGCCGATAAAAACAAGCAAAACAACAATACAGCACATATGAAACGAACAATGAGAATAACGGGCATTCTAAGCACAGTTGTCGCCGCACTGTTGCTCACCACTTCGTGCAACGATTCCTATCCTGGACTCAACTACGAACCCAACCCCGACGACCTGCCGAAGAATGACGAGGAGATAAATATAGACAAGACTCCTATAAAGCTCTACACTAACAATCCGGCCTACTTCTCCATCGTGTCCGACACAAGAGGAACACGAGGTACGGGCGCGTTCGAGGCTGTGGAGGCTGACGACATATCCAAAGCCAAGTACTATGGATCCACATTCAATGTATTCGCTTTCCGCGCTTACAACTTCAACGACCCGAAGGGCGGACAGGGCGTGCTGACTGAGGCTCCATCCATGCGCCGCTATTCGTACGCCACTAACGGCAACTCTGACTTCGCAGATTCTGAGCATACATCGTGCCTGCTTGATGGTGCCGACTATAAGCTTGGCATGGGATTCCGCTTTGAGGAGGACACTTATATCGGCACTACAGGATCGCTCGTGAAAGATTGGAATGACGAACTCTACTACAGCGACCGCTATCAAGACGTTGGCTATAACTTCTTCGGATATTATGTCGACGACCTTGACGTGAACAGCTATCAGCGTGAGTCTGACGCTATTTCATACGACATTAACATCGACGGCTACCAGGACATTCTTGCTGGCTATGCTAAACCGCTCACGGATGACGACTTCAAGGAAGATGGCGTTTACGCAAACGCATCTAACATCCAGGAAGAGGAACGCCAGAAGATTCTCTCCATCCCCGGCAACTACAGCACTTACGCCGCACACCGCAACATTAATCCCGTGCTCGACATGAAGCACCAACTTACGCTTCTGAAATTCCAGGCTTACGCCGGCTCAAGTTCCGCAAAGAAGGTGACTATCACGGGTATCTCCGTGCAGTCGCTCACTCACGGCAAACTGACTGTGGCAAGCCGCAAACTTGAAGACTGCGGACTCGTGTTCTATCCTGAGGATGGCGTTTCCAACATCCAAAAGCCACTTGCCGTCGGAGAGGTGGGAAATATCACTACGGACGCTTCGGGCAGAAAGATTGTTGGTCCTTACACTCCACATCTGCGGAATGGCGGCTATAATGTCGTGTGGAAGGATGAGTGGATTGACAATCCTAACCCGGAGGCTACCGACAAGTACGTGCCTACCAACGAGGAAAAGATGGCTGAGGCTGTGAAAGTCGGTGCCGGACTGCTCGTTGCTCCGCAGGAGTCTTATGTCGTTACGCTCACATACACTTTCCCTGATGGGGCCAACGGTGCGCTCAATGAACATAAAACAACGTACAAGATTACTCCTGTGAAGATGGCTGGCGAAGGAACAGCTTCTTTCAAGAAGGGCTATATGTACAACATCAAGATTGGTGTGTATGGTCTGGAGAAGATAGAGATGGGCGGTAGCGTTCAAGGATGGGAAGAGGTGGAACTGCCGCCGATTGATCCCGATGAGAATCCGAACAACCCGGACATCACTCCCAATTATTAACACAAGAGCAAACAACATAGAAAGTATTTTATTTATTTATTAATTAAATTTTTCGTAACTATGAAAAAAATGTTATTCCTTGCATTGGCTGCAGCTGGTATGCTGACAGCATGCTCGAACGAAGACAACCTCGGCGGCAACGGCGAGGAGCTCGCAGGACAGCCGAAAATTCAGCTCGGCGTTTCTTCTAACGTAGGCGTTAGCACTCGTGGTACGGGTACTGTCGGTGACCTCACTGGCGAGAACAACGTGTGGGCAGGACAGGATCTTTGGGTTTACATGCTTCAGAAGGGTAGCATGGAGCTCGGCTACTACAAGACTCCGGAAGAAATCAACGGTAATCAGGCTGGTACCGCTGTGTTCGACAACGAGAAGTTCACTGCTCCTAAGATGACTGTTAATGACGAGACTGGTAATGAAGAGGGCGTGTCAAGTGGCATCGCTTCTACAGTTTCAGGCAAGATCGCCTACTATCCTGTTTCCGGTAACTATGACTTCTGGGGCTATCGCGTGGATGACGCCATCGCTGGCGCAACTCCTGACGTTAAGCTTCTCGATGCTGAAGGCAATGAGACTCAGGACGCTGCCAACGCCGTTAAGCGTGTTGTTGACATCAACATCAACGGTTCACAGGACATTATGGCTGGCAAGGCAGAGCCTTCTCAGGAGGAAATACAGAAGCTCGGTCAGTATAAAGACAACTTCTATTCTGCATTCGCTGCCCGTAAGGACGTTCAGCCTAACATCAACTTCAAGCACCTCCTCTCGCGTTTCACATTCGAGGTACGTGCAGGTTCTAAGGCTGCTGCAGGCAAGGGCGCTGGCGTAAACACTGAGGCTGTTCGCGTAACTGGCATCTCTGTTAACTCTAAGACTGCTGGTCAGCTGACCGTTGCTCACACAGACGCTGTAGCTTCCGATCCTGTCCTCACATTCGCTGGCAACTTTGAAGACGTTGCCACTCCGCTCGCTCTCATGCAGCGCGACCAGGCTAACTCAAGCCACAACGAAAAACTCGTTCCTCTTCGTGAGGTTGAACTAACTTGGCCTCTTGACGACCAGGATCAGCCTAAGGATACCGATGATGAGGGTCAGCCCATCACAACTGGTGATGTTATCTCTGTAGGTGAGGCTCTTCTCGTAGCTCCTGGTGAGGCTTCTTATCCTCTCACTATCGATCTCGCTCAGAAGATTGTTAAGAACATCGACGGCACTGTTGAGGAGCAGAAACTCCAGCAGAAGTCAAACATCAAGATTGACGGCGTGAAGACCTTCGAGGCTGGCAAGTCTTACAAGGTTACTATCACTGTTTATGGTCTTGAGGAAATCGTTGTTACTGCAACTCTCCAGCCGTGGGAGAACGGTGGCTCTATCGACATCGATGACGACCGCGACCCGAACAACGGCATCTTCACTGAGCCTACAGAATAATGTAGCGTAAGTTACAATTATGAGGGAATAACAACTCTGCAACGAGCCAATAGGAGCGGCGGATTTCCGTCCGCCGCTCCACAAAATGGCTTTGTGTACGAAAGGACAAATCCCTCAAGCCCAGTAACGCTCGGCTTTATCGCTAACGCCCTGGGCAGTAATGGCGGACAGAGCTTAACGCCGTTAAAGGGCAAAATAGTTCCAATGCCATCATACATTTCAGTTTTAATCAAAAATTAATCGATTTACAAATGAATAAGCATTTATTCCTTATGGGAATGGCTGCGGCAGTGCTCATGACGAGCTGTGCCAACGACGACGACCTCGCAGGCGCCAACAACAACAGCACTATTGAGCGCGATGCCAATAGCGACATTCCCGTAATGCTATCTGTGGGTCAGAAGGCCAACTTGACGCGTGCCGCTCTTGGCAACCGCGATGAGGAAGGTAATTACGACGGCACGTTCGATGCCAAGGGCCTTGGCATCTACTGCCTCGCCACTGGCAAAATCTACGGTACGCAGGACATTACATGGAAGACAGGTTTCGACAACCCAAACTTCCTTTGGATGGAGAACATCAAGGCTGACGCTACAACAGCCGTTGACCCCACTCTCGGTGAGCTTGGTGAGGACGGACAGCCCAAGGGCAAGAAGGTGACAAGCCTCAGCTTCTACGACAAGACTGGCAACAAGGCTGGCGAGAAGTACTACTACCCGATGGGTAGCCAGTATAGCTACTCTTTCTATGGCTATTATCCTTATAACGAGACTGTCAACCACGATCAGGCTGGCGAGAAGTACAGTGTTAACATTACTGGAATTGACGGCACGAAGGATATTATCTGGGGTAAGTCTGTAGTTCCTGCTGACGACAAGCACGCTGACGAGGCTTTCAGTGCAAAGTACTTCCGCAGTCACAAGGCTGACGACATTGAGGCTGGCACAGAGTACAACTACAAGAACTACTTGCCAAACGTGACCTTCAAGCACAAGCTCATGAAGCTCAACATCATCCTTCAGAAGGGTAACGGCGGCAACACCCGCATCGAGCATCTCGGCATCAAGAGCGTGAAGCTCCTCAACGTTGCTGATGCTGGTACGCTTGTCATCGCCAACCTCAAGACTGATGCGGCTGCGTCTACCGACAAGGAGGGCTCTTTCAATGTTGATTGGACAACTGCCAACAACCACAATACGGAGGCCACCGCTCTCTCATTGTGCGACTACAAGGGCGACGTAATCGACAACAGCACCATCGTGCTCGGCGCGAAAGACACAGTTTCTTATGGCGACGGTTTCCTCATTCCTGTGCCAACGAAGAACCAGGATGGCTCTTATGTTGACAACGGCTATCTCAACACTGAGAACGAGCAGCTCGCCAACAAGGGCGTCTTCCGTCTGCGTGTTGACTACTTCATGGACGACGACAATCCTCAGGTAGTATACAAGTCGGCACAGTACGAAGTGTACCCGTCATTCAAGAATCACGCCGACGAGGCTTGGCAGGAAGGCTACGAGTACGACATCGTAATTTCTGTTTCCGATCCTGAAGAAATCAAGGCTAACGCTACCCTCACTCCGTGGGAGAAGCGCATCATCGAACTTGAATAATATTGGAGCGGCTGATTCCCGTCAGCCGACAATTCACATCACATGGAGTGGCAGACTCCCGTCCGCCAACAATCCACATCACATTTAGCGGCAGTCTTCCGTCCGCCGACAATCCTCGTCTATAATCCGACGTAATAAATCGTCGGCGGACAGGAGACAACCGCTTCATTCTCTAATCACACCCCTACTATATCACACCCCTCATCACAAGCCATCACACCCCACCACCCCAATAATATAGGAATGTATACTACAATAGTTCGTTAAAATTTGAGATAAAGGCTAAGCAGTTTTACGCTGCCAGCC
>ERZ808270.493-NODE-493-length-22643-cov-5.546396_pt1 | contig 22643 bp, 18 predicted proteins | sample MGYA00521082_ERZ808270 | MGnify/ENA primary metagenome ERZ808270 (study PRJEB31516, sample SAMN03275594) | gut metagenome | biome: mammalia-associated habitat; material: feces | host: Papio cynocephalus | place: Kenya | collected 2012-07-27 ... | reverse complement strand
CGGCTTGCACGTTTTTTCCATAAAAACGGCTGCGCCTCAGCCATTCAAACAAGTTCGATGGCATTCGGCTTGCACGTTTTTTCCATAAAAACGGCTGCGCCTCAGCCATTCAAACAAGTTCGATGGCATTCGGCTTGCACGTTTTTTCCATAAAAACGGCTGCGCCTCAGCCATTCAAACAAGTTTGATGGCATTCGGCTTGCACGTTTTTTAGTAAAAATGAGGCTAAGCCCCCGTACGACGTCTCCTCATGGAAGCACTATCTCAGGGACATAGCCTCATTGTATGTACTTGAATCGATTAGAACGATTATCCCTTAATGGCTGCAATACCGGGAAGAGTTTTGCCCTCAATTGCTTCGAGCAAAGCGCCACCACCAGTTGAGATGTAAGACACCTTGTCTGCCATACCAAACTTATTGATGCAAGCTACAGAGTCACCACCACCGATGAGTGAGAATGCGCCATTAGCAGTTGCCTTAGCGATAGCCTCAGCAATAGCCTTAGAGCCACCAGCGAAGTTATCGAATTCGAACACACCTGCAGGGCCATTCCAAAGAATAGTCTTAGCATCTTCGATAGCCTTTGCAAAAGCTTTACGAGTTTCAGGACCTGCGTCCATACCTTCCCATCCATCGGGAATATCGTTAGCTTGGCATACCATGGTATTGCAATCGTTCTTAAAATCGTCACCTGCAATGCAATCAGTACCGAGCACGAGATTTACACCATTTTCCTTTGCCTTCTTGATTACGTCGAGAGCTACATCAAGCTTGTCATCTTCACAGATTGACTTACCGATCTTACCGCCCTGAGCCTTAGCAAAGGTATAAGTCATACCACCACAAAGAATGAGGTTGTCTACCTTACCAAGCAAGTTTTCGATGATACCAATCTTTGTAGACACCTTAGAGCCACCCATGATAGCAGTGAAGGGACGCTTGATATTGCTCAATACGCTATCTACTGCATGAACTTCCTTCTCCATCAAGTAGCCGAGCATCTTGTGATCAGCATCAAAGTAGTCAGCGATTACAGCAGTAGAAGCATGCTTGCGGTGAGCAGTACCGAAGGCATCGTTGATATAGATATCAGCATAAGAAGCGAGAGTCTTGGCAAATTCCTTCTGACGTTCCTTCATTTCCTTCTTAGCCTCATCGTACTTGGGATCAGCCTTGTCGATACCTACGGGCTTACCTTCCTCCTCAGGATAGAAACGAAGGTTCTCTAGCAAAAGGACATCACCGGGCTTCAAAGCTGCAGCAGCTTCTTGTGCCTTTGCACAATCTGGAGCGAACTGAACCTTTACACCAAGCTTTTCACTTACTGCATCAACGATCTGGCCAAGAGAAAGTTTGGGATTAACCTTACCCTTAGGCTTACCCATATGGCTCATAATGATAAGAGAACCACCATCTGCAAGCACCTTCTTCAAGGTAGGAAGAGCACCACGGATACGGGTATCGTCAGTAATTTTACCATTCTCGTCAAGAGGTACATTGAAGTCTACACGAACAATTACCTTCTTGCCCTTAAAATCGCAAGTTTCAATAGTCATAGTAAATGTATATGTTTTAAAAATATTTCCTATTGTATATAACGCGACAAAAAAGTCTTAGCTTTCCTCTACGCGTTTTACAAGGGCAAAGGTAATGCAAACCGAGCAAAGAGCAAAAGTTTTTACACAAAAATGTAGCAAACGCAAGCAGATTACCATTCAGACGCATTAATGGAATTAGTTGGCAAGTTGCAAGTTAATGAGTGAACTGATAATTTAGTGAACTTCTATTATTCCTTTTTATAATACGACATGTGGTGTAGAACATTTCCTCTATTTATTTATTACCTATTTATTTTGTATTGCACGTGGTTTACGCTATCTTTGCAATGAGATAGGCTATAACCTCGCATTATATCCATGATATACTCAGGGAATGCTTGACATATACAACCTTCTCAAACTAATTGTATCAACAAACGATATTTTATCCTCTATACTAAATACCATAGAAGACATATGCCCAAACAGACCATATCCAATCGAAACATACATGTCGACCTCAGATACCTGAAGTTGCTTGCGAGAGACTTTCCTACCATATCTCAAGTCACGACAGAAATTATCAATCTTGAGGCCATACTCCATCTGCCGAAACCGACAGAACACTTTCTGGCAGACCTTCATGGAGAAAACGAAGCTTTTCAACATGTACTGCGCAATGCTTCGGGTAACATCAAGCGAAAAGTCAAGGAAATCTTTGGAAATACCATGCGAGAAAAGGAGATCCGAGATCTATGCACGCTAATTTATTACCCCAAGCAGAAGCTGGAACTCGTAAAACAAAACGACACAGACCTTTCAGACTACTACCAAACTACGCTCAACCAGCTCATCGCTGTATGCCGAAACGTATCGTCTAAATATACCCGCTCAAAAGTACGCAAAAGTTTGCCAACAGAATTTGCCTACATCATTGAAGAACTTCTTCACGAAAGTAGCGACGACAGAAATAAGCAAGCTTACGTGGGAGTCATTATACAAACGATTATCGGGACTGGACGCGCTGCTGGATTTGTAGAAGCGATTTGCGAACTCATCCAACGTTTAGCCATTGACCAACTCCACATATTGGGCGACATCTTCGATCGAGGTCCAGGAGCTCATCTTATCATGGACACGCTATCAGCTTACCATCATTGGGACATACAATGGGGCAACCACGACATTCTATGGATGGGAGCAGCAGCAGGCAATAAAGCTTGTATTGCAAGTGTGCTTCGCCTTTCCTTCCGATATGCTAATACGCAAACTATAGAAGAGGGATATGGCATCAATATGGTCCCCCTTGCCACCTTCGCAATGGAGACCTATGCCGACGACCCTTGCACAATATTCTATCCTAAAATTGAAGACCCAACGCGTAAGCCCACCGAGAAGACATGTAAACTGATAGCCAAGATGCACAAGGCTATTGCGATTATTCAATTCAAGCTGGAAGCGCAACTCTATCAAAAACACCCCGAATGGGAAATGAATGACCGCGCCCTGTTAGAAGGTATTTCTTTGGAAGACCATTCTTGTCTTATCGAAGGCACGAGATACGAACTCAATGACACACACTTCCCTACTCTTGACCCCAACGCCCCCTACAAACTCACAGCCGAAGAGGAGGATTTAATAACACGTCTGCAGCACTCGTTTTTAATATCAGACAGGCTGCAGACTCACGTTCAACAATTACTTTTGCATGGAAGTATGTACGGCATATACAATTCCAACCTACTATTCCATGCCTCAGTGCCCCTCAACGAAGATGGCACTCCTAAGGAAGTTGAAGTAGAAGGCGCTCGAGTATCAGGCAGAGAATTGATGCAAAGAGTAGAGCAGTTGGTAAGAACAGCATTTGACGACGAGGCCGACTCTATGGAACGCGAACGAGCAAAAGACTATTTCTGGTACTTATGGTGCGGTCCTGATTCTCCTCTTTTTGACAAATCGAAGATGGCAACATTCGAACGCTATTTCATAAATGATAAGAGCACTCACAAAGAAGAGAAAGGCTGGTATTACAGTCTGCGCGAGAATCCGTCAGTATGTGACAACATTATGGATGCATTCCATGTTGTGGGCAAACACAGACACATTATCAACGGACACGTACCTGTAAGAGCATCCAATGGAGAGAATCCCATCAAGGCTGATGGAAAGTTGATGGTAATAGATGGAGGCTTTGCCAAAGCTTATCACAACACGACGGGCATTGCTGGATACACCTTAGTATACCATTCACGCGGATTCCAACTCGTACAGCATGCTCCATTCACCTCGACAGAAGAGGCCATATTAAATGGTACAGACATTCGGTCGACCACTCAAATTGTTGAAATGATGGGACACAGAGCCATGGTAAATGATACTGACAAAGGAGCAGAATTGCGAGAACAAATAGCAGATCTCGAGAAGTTGCTAATCGCCTATCGTCGAGGACTTATCAAGGAGCAGTAACCATAATCCTATAGTAGGATATCATTTTCCACACTCCTATTATATAATAGATACGTACTTGGACTACAAGACAGCATAAACATGAAATCACTTAAAGAACTTTACAGAATCGGCATTGGACCTTCGTCATCACACACGATCGGACCACGTGCCGCCGCTGAAACATATCTCAAGCGCCACCCCGATGCGCTCGGATTTAGGGTAACCCTTTATGGTAGTCTCGCTGCTACTGGAAAAGGTCACTTAACCGACTTCGCCATCAAGCAAGTGCTGGGAGAAGGCAGAACAGAAATCATCTGGCACGCCGAAATAGTACTCCCTTTCCACCCAAATGGTATGAAATTTGAGTTTAAATCTCATTCTGGAGATTACGAAGATCCTTGGACCGTATTTAGTGTAGGCGGAGGTGCTCTTATCGAAGAAGGACAAGTGCAAACCGACACCCCCGACGTATACGACCTTGACCGACTATCAGACATTCAGCAATGGAGCCAAGAACGAGGGGTATCCTATTGGGAATACGTAAAACATTGCGAAGGATCCGAGATTTGGGATTATCTTGAGACTGTATGGAAGACTATGTGCGCAGCCGTTGAGCGTGGTATAGAGCATGAAGGTGTACTGCCTGGTGTGCTTCGTCTGCATCGTAAAGCTCCAGACTATTATATCAAAGCCATGGGCTATCCAAGCAATTTACAATCACGCGCACTCGTATTCGCCTACGCGCTTGCTGTAAGCGAGGAGAATGCTTCCGGAGGAACTATCGTTACTGCCCCTACATGCGGAGCAAGCGGTGTAGTACCTGCAGTGCTTTACCACTTACAGAAGACACGCAATTTCCCCGAGACACGTATACTCCACGCCCTCGCTACAGCAGGTCTAATCGGCAATATTGCCAAAAGCCGCGCTTCCATCTCTGGCGCTGAAGCTGGATGCCAAGCCGAAGTAGGTGTGGCTTGTGCCATGGCTGCCGCAGCAGCCAACTACCTATTTGGTGGATCACTGGCTACTATAGAATATGCAGCAGAAATGGGATTAGAGCATCATTTAGGCATGACGTGCGACCCTGTGTGCGGACTTGTACAAATTCCCTGCATAGAACGTAATGCTCATGCCGCAGCTCGCGCACTCGACGCCAATGTCTATGCTAACCTTTCTGATGGTACTCACCGCATCCCCTATGATAAGACAGTGGAGGTAATGAAGCAAACAGGACATGACCTTCCTTCGCTTTACAGAGAAACATCTGAAGGCGGCTTGGCCAAAGAATTTCACAACAAATAAACTACAGATTTTAAATTAATAGCACAAAAGAAACGACAACGTGCACTTTTCTATAATAGAATCGTAAATTATTATAAGAAAATGTTTACCTTTGTCGCCAAATATCACAAAAGAAGTGGAAAATATCTATAGTAGCCGCCCATAAGAACGGCTTTTCCATTTCACAACCAAGAAAATATCTCATGGGTATATTACAAGACAGATTAGCAAAATACACATTGCCTCAAGAGTATAAGGCAAAAGGTGTATATCCCTACTTCCGTGCCATCGAAGGCAAACAAGGAACTGAAGTTGAAATGGGCGGACACCACGTGCTCATGTTCGGTTCTAACGCCTATACGGGCCTCCCCGGTGACGAACGAATCATTCAAGCAGGTATTAAGGCCATGGAGAAGTATGGCTCTGGCTGTGCAGGCTCACGTTTCTTAAATGGAACATTGGACCTCCACCTCAAGCTTGAAAAAGAATTAGCAGAATTCGTAGGCAAGGAAGACGCACTTTGCTATTCAACAGGTTTCACCGTAAATTCTGGCGTTATCTCATGCCTTACAGGACGTGAAGACTACATCATCTGCGATGATCGCGACCACGCTTCTATTGTAGATGGACGTCGTCTGTCCTTCTCTACTTGTCTCAAGTACAAGCATAACGACATGGCTGATCTTGAGCGTCAGCTGCAAAAATGCGCTCCCGAAGCAGTGAAGCTCATCGTTGTAGATGGCGTATTCTCTATGGAAGGAGACTTAGCCAATCTGCCCGAAATCGTAAAACTGAAGCACAAATACAATGCCACTATCATGGTAGACGAAGCTCATGGCATTGGTGTGTTCGGCCGTCAAGGACGTGGCGTGTGTGACTATTTCGGATTGACAGACGAAGTAGATCTCATCATGGGTACTTTCAGTAAGTCATTAGCTTCTATCGGTGGATTCATTGCTGCCGATGAAAGCATCATCAATTGGTTGCGCCACAACTCACGTACTTATATCTTCTCTGCATCCAACACGCCCGCAGCAACTGCATGCGCTATGGAAGCACTCCACATTATCCAGAACGAACCCGAACGCATTGAAGCTCTTTGGGACGTAACTCGTTATGCACTGAAACGCTTCCGTGAAGAAGGTTTCGAAATAGGTGAAACAGAATCACCTATCATACCTCTTTACGTTCGCGATGTAGAAAAGACATTTATAGCAACAGCTCGTGCTTTTGACGAAGGAGTATTTATCAACCCCGTTATTCCACCCGCTTGCCACCCACACGACACACTCGTACGTGTTGCACTCATGGCAACACATACGAAGGAACAAGTTGATCGCGCTGTAGCAGCACTCAAGAAAGTATTCCAAGAATTGGAAATCATCAAGTAAAATAGATTAAACGCTCTTCAACTTTAGCTTGAATAACCATCAAGCAACTCAAAAAGATGCACAAGGACAGATGCTTTAACATCCATCGTCTTGTGCATCTTTCTTTATATAGCAGAATTGCTGCGCACAACAAATTACAATTTTAATACAAACAGAGGAACTGCTCGATCTCCATTCAAGCAATCTAACACAAGAGCTTTCTACCTTACAACATGAGGTTTTACATCAGATGCACCATTAGAAACCTTTTCTACTAAAGGATGAGCCGTAGGAATAACGTACTTGCCACCTACCCATTTATAAGCAACAGGATGAAACAATCGTTGCGCATCTTCTCGATCACTTACCTGCAAAGAAGACAAATCCAAAGAAATAGTCAAATCTGTTGTAGAATCATTCAAAGATGCTTGGTAATTCTGCACGCGCATCTGCTCCATAAGCGCTTGTTTCCTATAAGAAGACAGATCTGAATTAGTTTGTACAAACTGAGAAAAATCTGCACGAGGCATTTCACGCTTTTGCAAGTGCCAATCATGACGATAAAAAGATATCGTCGACACAGCTTCAGGTACCAATAGTGTATGTACGCACACTATTAAAGTATCATGCCCAACAGGAAGTAACTTCATTTGCCAAAAACTTGATTCACTACAACGTACCTTTATATAATCATGAGTCTTTCTCAGCATCTCTGATTGACCTCCATAGATATTCTCTGTCTTTGCTTCCAAGCCTCCATTGTACAAATCAAGCATATCCAAGCGAGATGTACGATCAAGCAATGGTAGTACTTCTTTAGGAGCCGAAGCAAAAAGAGCATCAATCCCCTGTGCACTTGAAAAATCACAACGAATAAAGCCACAAAGCATCACTATAATCAAGCTCTTGATAAAATGAGACATATTTTCAAAACTAAATCTTTTTATTAATAAAACACCCCAAGACATGCTGTAAAACGCAAGGAATAAAATGACTTACACCACGTAACCAAATCTCAAAGGCAAATACAAAGATAGAAGAGAAACGTCAAATTACAAAGAAAACGCATCAAATATTTTGTGCTTTGGCTAAAACTTAGTACTTTTGCAGCCGATTATCAGACCATTACACAAAGTTGTTACCAAACAATTTGATAAACCATAAAAGCTATAGCAAAATGAAAAAAGGTATTCACCCTGAGAATTATCGTCCCGTAGTATTCAAGGACATGAGCAACGGCGACATGTTCCTTTCACGTTCAACTTGCAAGACAACTGACACAGTTGAATTTGAAGGCGAAACTTACCCCGTAGTTAAGCTTGAAATCTCAAGCACTTCACACCCCTTCTACACTGGCAAGTCTAAGCTCGTTGACACCGCCGGTCGTGTAGACAAGTTCATGAGCCGCTACGGCAAGAGCCGTAAGTAATTCTCCTTACTTACAGACTCAACAGATTGTTCTTATCAAAGGGCAAGGTAACACCCAAGTGGTAAGTGGATACGTCTTAACCGATGTGTCCACTTTTATTTTTACATACACTACAAAGTCAGTCAAAACACCTTATAAAGACCATGCCATCCGTTCTTAATCTCTCATGTACACCCATACCATTGGTACACATTGCACTTATCGGCCTCGGAAGCCGAGGCATGAAAACACTCGAAAGATACTCCTATATTAAAGGTGCTGAAATCAGATATATTGCAGACCTCAGCTACGAGCGCCTTATACTTGCCAATCAAAAATTGGAAGAAAGTGGCCGTGCTCGAGCTACAATTCTGCAAGGAGAGGATGCATGGCTCCACGCATGTGAGAGAAACGACGTTGACCTCGTGTATATTTGCACAGAATGGAAATCACATACAACAATTGCCATAGAAGCAATGAGGCATGGTAAGCACGTAGCCGTAGAAGTACCAGCTGCCACAACAATTGCAGAATGCCACGAACTTGTAAAGACCGCAGAAACTACGCAGCGACATCTATTCATGACTGAGAACTGTTGTTACGACTATTTCGCGCTTGAAACTCTCGAAATGCACAAACAAGGGCTCTTTGGAGAAATAACCCATTGTGAGGGAGCATATATTCATAATTTAGCACAAGCCGTCAGCACCAACACCCCCCACAACGACACACACACGAACTGGATGACGCACTCATGCGCCGCTCATGGAGGAAACCCCTACCCCACCCATGGGATAGGACCCATTGCACAATTATTGGGTTTCCACAGAGAAGACTACATGGAGCGACTCGTCTCCATCACATCACGAGGAAGCCAATCTAATGGAGAAGACCCCGTGGGACGCATCAACACGGCTCTCATTCAGACCCATAAAGGAGTTAGCATATTACTCCAATTAGACGTGACGACACCCCGTCCATACAGCCGCATACAAACAATCTGCGGTACAAAAGCATATGCACAAAAATACCCCATCCCCACCCTTCAGTTCTACAACACCACTACCCTTACAGGATCGGAAGCTGAAGAGAAATTAAAGGAGTTTGCTACTTCTAATTCTGCTATACTTTGGATAGAAGGGCACAAGATGGGAGTAGCCAACGAAATGAACTATGCCATGGACGCACGACTCATACAATGCCTACAAAAAGGCTTGCCACTTGACATTGATGCTTACGATGCTGCAGAATGGTCGTCGTTGGCAGAACTTACACGCATTTCTGCAGAACAAGGCGGAAAAATCGTTGACATACCTCGCTTTATCTAAACTAAGGCGCAATAACCCCACAAAAAAAACGCTTTATTATATAAAAATCGCGTATCATCTCATTGTATTTCACAAGAAAATGCTACCTTTGCAGCCGCTATGCAAAGTGAAAACCTCCTAAATATCAATTTGGCGCATGCTGCCGAAGCAGCTAAACGCCTTAGTATTGAGCTATCTGATCGCTTTTTTGCCGACCTGGGGCAAGAAGAAATAAGTGGCGGAGACATTCACGTGGATATTATGGTAAAAGCATCTGCTGACAACATCTACAACGTAGATATCCATGTCAATGGATACGTTACTGTAGCTTGTGATCGCTGCCTTGACCCGCTAAACATTGACGTTAAAACGTCTGATACGATAAAGGTAAAAGATGGCGAACCAACAGATAGCGATGCAGCTGATATGCTATATACTGAAGTCGCAACACCTAACATTGACCTTTCATGGCAAATCTACGAAATCGTAGAGACTTCACTTCCCATGCAAAGAGTCCATAAAGAGGGAGAATGCAATCCCGAAGTCACTTCCTACATTATTCGAGAGGTTGACGATGAAGATGAAGACTTCTAACAAATAGTCCACGCACTGCACCCGACAGAAGAACAATTTAAACTAAAAAATTAAAGAATAAAATGGCACATCCTAAAAGAAGACAATCAAAGACAAGAACTCTGAAGCGTAGAACTCACGATAAGGCAGTTGCTCCTACATTGGCCATTTGCCCTAACTGCGGTGGTTGGCACATCTACCACACTGTATGCCCCACTTGTGGCTACTATCGTGGTAAGCTCGCTATCGTAAAAGAAGTGGCTGAGTAAAATCGAGGGGGGTATCCCACTCAAATCAAACATGGTAGTTTAAGAGTTAAATGGCTCCTTGACGTTTTCTCGCCTGTCTGCGTTTCATCCAGACAAATGATGAGCGCCAAGAACATGTAATTCTTAAACTACTTTCTTTTTATAACAACGTTTTGCCCTGGCAGAAGGAAAAGAGAATCAACCGATTGATGGGAGTAAACTATTTTATTCTTTAAACTCACTTCCACGAACGACAGATTCTCTCATCGCTTCAAGCGATCTGCCATCCTAACCATATATTCCCTATGGAAAAAATCAATGCTGTCATTACTGGCGTAGGTGGATACGTACCTGAATACGTACTCAATAATGATGAACTTTCTCGTATGGTCGACACCAACGATGAATGGATTATGACGCGTATCGGCATCAAGGAACGTCGAATTCTTAATGAAGAAGGACTGGGTACAAGCTATATGGCTCGTAAAGCCGTGAAGCAATTGCTCGAAAAAACGGGTACAGATCCTCAAGAAGTAGACTGCGTAATCGTAGCCACCACCACTCCAGATTATCACTTCCCCTCTACTTCAAGCATCGTAATCGGTCGTTTGGGCATGCAAAATGCCTTTGCTATCGATATGCAAGCAGCTTGCTGTGGTTTCCTCTTTGCAATGGATGCTGCTGCAGGTATGATTCAGAGTGGACGCTATAAGAAGATTGTTGTATGTGGTGCTGATAAAATGTCGTCAATTGTCGACTATACCGATCGAGCCACTTGTCCTATTTTTGGTGATGGCGCTGCTGCCGTAATGGTAGAGCCGACTACCGAAGACTTAGGATGGCAAGACAGCTACTTACGTACTGATGGAAAGGGTCTTCCCTTCCTTTGTATGAAAGCTGGTGGTTCTGTATGCAGTCCTTCATACTTCACAATAGACCATCGTATGCACTATCTGCATCAGGAAGGTCGTACCGTGTTCAAGTTTGCTGTTACCAACATGAGCGATGCCTGTGCAAAGATTGCTGAACGCAATAATTTGTCAAAGGAGAATATTGCATGGGTTGTTCCTCACCAAGCAAACGTACGTATCATCGAAGCAGTAGCTCACCGATTGGAATTACCGATGGACAAGGTAATGCTCAACATTCAGCGTTATGGTAATACTTCGGCAGGTACACTTCCATTAGCTCTTTGGGACTACGAGAAGAAGCTTAAGAAGGGCGACAACCTCATTCTCTGCGCATTTGGTGCAGGCTTTACATGGGGTGCAGCCTATATGAAGTGGGGCTATGATGCCAAATAATTCTAAATAGAAGGAATTTTCCAACATGAGCTGATGTGCCGATGTATAATCGTGGATTTCCTATAGAAATCTCACATATATACATCAGCACATTAGCCATTTGAAAACAAGCCTATCCATATTTATGCACAAAGCTGGTTTTGTAAATATTGTCGGCAACCCTAACGTCGGCAAATCCACTCTCATGAATCTGCTCATGGGAGAACGAATTTCCATCGCTACTTTTAAGGCACAAACCACACGCCATCGCATTATGGGCATTATCAATACCGACGATGCCCAGATTGTATTCTCCGATACTCCAGGCGTACTGAAGCCCAATTATAAGCTGCAAGAGGAAATGTTGGCGTTCTCTGTTTCCGCACTACAAGATGCCGATGTGCTACTGTACGTGACAGACGTTGTGGAAAAGCCCGACAAAAATAGCGATTTCTTAGAGAAAGTCAAGAAGATGGACGTACCAGTATTAGTACTCATCAACAAAATTGATATTTCGAATCAGAAAGACCTTGAGAGTCTTGTTGTGCAATGGCACGAAAGCCTCCCTAAAGCAGAGATATTCCCAATTTCTGCAAAGGTAAAGTTCAACGTCGACAATGTATTGCAACGCATCAAAGAGTTATTGCCAGATTCTCCTCCCTACTTTGATAAGGATCAATGGACTGACAAACCCGCTCGCTTCTTTGTCACAGAGATTATACGTGAGAAAATCTTGCTCTATTATGATAAAGAAATACCCTATGCGGTAGAAGTTGTAGTAGAACAATTTAAAGAAGATGACAAACACATCCATATCAATGCTGTCATCTATGTCGAGCGAGATAGTCAAAAGGGAATTATCATCGGACATCGTGGCGTTGCATTGAAAAAAGTCTCATCCGAAGCAAGAAAGACATTAGAAAAATTCTTTGGAAAAAGCATTTTCCTTGAAATTTTTGTAAAGGTAGACAAGGATTGGCGCAGCAATACCAAGCGATTAGAAGCATACGGATACAAACTTGACTAAGAGGTCTATCGAGAAATAAAGGAAAAACTTGATGTTTCCCTCTAAGCAATAGATAGGCATTTTCTTCATTTATTTGGTTAGCTGCTCACTTTAAAGGAGAGTGTACTACTCAAAAGAGTCAACGCTTCATAACCATTCACTAACTAGCAGGGAGATGCCATGCACAGAGAGCATCTTTCTAATCAAAAAGAGAAACAAAAGTGTCAAAATTAGTAGCCATAGTTGGCCGACCTAACGTCGGCAAATCAACCCTGTTCAACCGCCTTACGGGTACTCGCCAGGCCATTGTCAGCGATGAAGCCGGCACTACACGCGATCGTCAGTATGGCAAGTGCGAATGGGGCAGAAGAGAATTCTCAATTGTCGATACTGGCGGTTGGGTTGTCAAGTCAGACGATATCTTTGAAGGTGAAATCCGCAAGCAAGTAACATTAGCGACAGAAGAAGCCGATGTAATACTATTTGTCGTAGATATCAAGAATGGTATCACAGACTTGGATGCAGAAGTAGCTGGTATTCTTCGTCGCACAAAGGTGCCCGTAATTCTTTGCGCTAATAAGACTGACAATAACGAAGATCGCTATACATCTTACGAATTTTACAAGTTAGGGCTTGGCGATCCTTTCTGCATTTCAGCCATTACAGGTAGTGGAACGGGTGACTTGCTCGACCTTATTATCGAGAAACTTGGTCCTGAGGATACTGACAACGACGGAGATGAAAATATTCCTCGCTTTAGCGTAGTTGGACGTCCTAACGCAGGTAAAAGCAGTATTGTAAATGCTTTCTTAGGTGAAGATCGTAACATCGTAACCAATATTGCTGGAACTACTCGTGATAGCATCTTGACTCGATATACAAAATTTGGATTTGACTTTTACCTGGTAGATACCGCAGGCATTCGTCGCAAGAATAAGGTTTCTGAAGATTTGGAATTCTACTCTGTGATGCGTGCCATTCGTTCTATTGAAAATTCAGATGTATGTATTCTGATGATTGACGCAACTCGAGGTATTGAAAGTCAAGACCTCAACATTGTTCAGATTATTCAAAAGAACTTCAAGAGCATTGTGGTGGTAGTAAACAAGTGGGATTTGGTAGAAGACAAATCTAATGAAGCTATCAAGCATTTTGAAAATGCCATCCGCAGTAGAATGGCTCCATTTGTCGACTTCCCCATCATCTTCGCTTCAGCCCTTACCAAGCAACGCATCTTTAAGGTACTTGAAACGGCTAAAGAAGTCTATCTCTCGCGCAAGCGCCATATCTCAACTTCTAAATTAAACGAAGAGATGCTACCTCTGATTGAATCCTACCCTCCCCCCTCAATCAAAGGAAAGTATATCAAGATAAAGTATTGCGCACAGATTCCCAACACGCAGATTCCTTCATTCGTGTTCTATGCGAATTTACCGCAGTATGTAAAAGAACCCTACAAACGATTCCTCGAAAATAAGATTCGTGAGCGTTGGGACTTCTTGGGAACGCCGATCAATATTTTCATTCGTCAGAAATAATGCGGTCGTTTCAATCCATAATCAATCTTCTGCGTTACATCTCATGTCGTGTTGTTCTACTGGTAGTAGCAATCACTTCCCTTACGGCATGTCATAAAGACTCTTCCACAGCAAGTTCAGAAAAGACTGAAGAGCAGGCAGATTCAGCAGCCGTCAAGTTCTATCGCATGAGAATGCAGGGCGACTTTGATGCTTACGTTGCGAACATGCATTCTTGCAGCAACATGCCGCCCAATTACAAACAAAGAATTGTAATCATGCTTCGTCAACATCAGAAAGAAGTTGAACAGAACAAGCAAGGCATCAGCGACGTAAAAGTATTGCGTTCAGAAACGCATGATGACGGGAAAATGGTCAATGTATTTCTGGCCATTACATATAAAGATGGTAGTAACGAGGAAATCCTTTTCCCTGTAGTATACGATGGGAAAGGATGGAAAATACAATAGATCATTTCTCTTCATTACGCACATACAACGCATCTTTGAAAGAAGAGAAATAAATTGTCATAAGATTAAAGGCCGGATCGAACTTTTACAAGTTTATATAGCTTTTTATCTTATAGGAATCTGATAATCAGTGATTAGCGGACAATAAAAACAAATGAGGAAAAATCATTGTAATTATGACTTTTTCCTCATTTGTTTTTTTTACAATACGATCTCAATGATATGCTTATGGTTCTATCAAAGAACTTGCGGAGGCACTCATCTCTTGTATGATTTATTCTTTGTTTTTATCTTCCTTACGCTTTTTCAGCACTACCGCAGAGCGAGCAGGCAAATAAAGCTTAAGCCAACCCTTTCCGTCGCGAGCGAGAAGAGGATCATAGTTGGTAAGATGGCATACACTATCATCTGCAAAGCCATTGCCACCATATTCTACAGCGTCAGAGTTGAGCACGACATCGTAGGCGCCTTCTGGCACTCTGAAGCCATAACCTTCGAAAGATCGAGCAGGAGAGAAATTAAATACAAAGATGAGATCACCACGCATATACGCGAGTATCTGATCGCCATCATCGTGCCATACTTCCTGCACAGGAACACGCTGAGCATTATGAATATTGTGACGAAGCAAATGAATCATTGCATTGTCAAAGTCGCCTAAATAATGATAGCAGAGATCTTTGTTATCTACAAGGTTCCATTGACGACGCGCGTATTTATAACTCCATCCATTACCCTCGCGTGGGAAGTCTATCCACTCAGGATGGCCGAACTCATTACCCATAAAATTGAGGTAACCTCCGTTGATAGTAGAAGCCGTAACCAAGCGAATCATCTTATGTAGAGCAATTCCTCTATGTACATTACCATTCTCATCTCCCTTACGGAAGTGCCAGTACATATCAGCATCAATCAGACGGAAAATCAACGTCTTATCGCCCACCAATGCTTGATCGTGACTTTCACAATAAGAGATGGTCTTTTCGTCTGCCCGTCGGTTGGTCAACTCCCACAAGATGGAAGATGGATGCCAATCCTCATCTCTGCATTCCTTAATGGTCTTAATCCAATAATCAGGTATGTTCATGGCCATACGAAAATCAAAGCCATACCCACCATCTTTGAATGGAGCTGCCAGACCTGGCATGCCACTTACCTCCTCTGCTATAGTGATGGCATGAGGATTGACCTCATGAATCAAGAGATTGGCGAGCGTCAGATAGCAAATGGCATTATCATCTTGATGACCATTGAAATAATCTCCATAACCACAGAAGCTTTCACCCAGTCCATGGCTATAATAGAGCATAGAAGTTACACCATCGAAACGGAAGCCATCGAAATGAAATTCAGTAAGCCAATACTTGCAGTTGGAGAGTAGAAAATGGATCACATCGTCTTTTCCATAATCAAAGCAAAGGCTATCCCATGCAGAGTGTTCACGCCGCGGAGCTGGATAAAAGAACTGATTAGGATCACCAGCATAATTGCCCAAACCTTCTACTTCATTTTTTACAGCATGGCTATGCACCAAGTCCATAATGACGGTAATTCCCGCAGCATGGGCTTCATCAATCAGTTGTTTCAGCTCATCGGGAGTGCCAAAACGACTACTTGGAGCGAAGAAGGAACTTACATGATATCCAAAGCTACCATAGTATGGATGCTCCGCAATGGCCATAATCTGGATGCAATTGTATCCATCAGCTATGATGCGAGGAAGCACATTTTGTCGGAACTCATTGTAAGAGCCTACTTTCTCTGCATCTTGCGCCATACCAATATGGCATTCATAGATGTACAATGACTCACGACGTGGGCGGAATCCATTCACTTTCCATTCGTAAGGATGTTCTGGATGCCACACCTGAGCACTGAATATTTTTGTTTCTTCGTCTTGAACAACGCGCTGTGCCCAAGCAGGGACTCGCTCACCTTGGCCTCCTTCCCAATGAATGGAAAGTTTGTAAAGATCCAAGTGATGAAGTTGTTTACTGGAAAGTTTCAGTTCCCAATTACCACTCTCTCCAATGCGTTTAAAAGCAAACTCTGGAGACTCTTTCCAATCGTTGAATGTACCTATCAGATATATCTCTGTCGCATTAGGCGCCCATTCTCTCAAGACCCATTGACGTGGGGTCCTATGCAATCCAAAGTAAAGATGTCCATCGGCGAAATCGCTCAAATTTCCTTTTCCACCGGTCAATTCATTGAGCTTATAAAGCGCATGGTCATGCCGACCTTGGATGGCACCCTCGAAAGGTTTTAGCCACTCATCGTTCTTTACTATTTTGAGTTGCTTAGGGCGTGAAGAAGTACGCTTCGACTTTTCTGTTTTTTTGTTTAAGGCTTTCATGATATACTGCTTTATGGTTGTTCCTTATCAGTAAGCGTCATCAAGGTGACAGTTTCCCATAACCTTCAAGTCTGCCCTATCTGCAAAGGATTTTAGTTTATAGAGTTTCAATGAATCTTGCTTATTAAGTATTTATTGTACCACACGGCCGTTTGAATATTCTCCCGATTTGGTCACATTTCCATTGGCATCATATTCTTTGTACTTACCATGTTTTACACCATCGCGATAAATGCAATCTATGCGAGTACCATCAGCACGGATTTCTACACTCTTGCCATCGCGCTTACCATCACGGAAGTTTCCTTTAAAACGGCCGCCAGCAGAGAAGCGAAGAGTTCCCTCTCCGTCCATTCGATTGTTTTTCCACTCGCCGTTATATTCATCACCATTTTTCCACTTGTAAATGCCTCTTCCATGCATCATATTATTCTGCCACTGTCCGGTATAAGAAGCTACGCCTTTCCATTGGAAAGTGCCTTGACCACTCTGTTCACCATTGAGGAAGTTGCCCACATAAGAATCGCCATTAGCAAAGCGGAAAACTCCTTCACCCGTGCGTTCCCCCATGACGTACTGGCCTTCATACACATCACCATTTCGGAATTTGTATACACCTTTTCCGTCTTGCATATCATTTTTCCAATCACCATAATAGTAGTCGCCATCAGCATAGATGTAAGTGCCCTTACCATTGCGCTGATTGTTCAGCCAAGAGCCCTCATATTTTGACCCGTCATTCCAGTCGAATATACCTTTACCATTCTTTTGGTCATCAGCCCACTCGCCGTCATAATATGCTCCACTTTTGTAAGTGTAACGTCCTTTGCCATTTCGCATATCATTCTTCCACATTCCGTCATACACATCGCCATTGTAGTAGAACATCTTTCCTCGCCCTTCCTTATTATTGCGAAGCCAGAAGCCCTCATAGCGATTGTTGTTGACAGCATAAAACGTTCCTTTTCCGTTTTTCTCATTCTTCATCCAGCTACCTGTATAGCGAGAGCCATCAGCTGCGGTAAAAGTGCCATCACCCTGACGCATGCCTTTTTCAAAAGCGCCTTCATAGGTGTCACCATTTTCATACTGTACACGGCCTTTACCATTAGGCTTTCCACCTTTAAGTTCACCCGTATAGATACCACCATCTTTCAGCGTACAAGAGCCCACTTCTATTTTTTGAGCCATAGCTTCAGACAGAGAGAGTCCCAACAAAAGCGTAAGGATATATAAATGTTTCATGATTTATTTCTATCAATTATTTTGATTCAAGAAAAAGTTCAGCTCGCTTCAAATCATCGGGCGTGTCAATACCAATAGTTTCTACATCGGTAGTGCCAACACGAATGCGCAAACCAGCTTGTAGCCAACGCAATTGCTCGAGCGATTCACATTGTTCCAAGTCACCCTGTGGCATAGAAGTAACCTTCTGCAAGACCTCTGTACGATAAGCATAGAGTCCGATATGCTTCAGATAATTATGGTGTTGCGACCATTCCGCTTGAGCCACACCTCTAAGATAAGGAATCACGCTACGCGAGAAATAAAGAGCAAAGCCATCGTTACTAACCACGACCTTGGGACTATTAGGATTCTCTATCAAATCCATAGGAGCATTCAGTCCAAAAGGTTTGACCAAGGTAGCAATCTCTGTACTTGGATTGTCAAAGCACTTGATTATTTCTCTTAATTGAGATGCAGCAATGAAAGGTTCATCACCTTGTACATTTACCACTACATCTGCTTCAACTCCCATCTTGCCATAGGCTTCAAAGCATCGGTCAGTACCACTACGATGATTTGTGGAAGTCATTACGGCTTTTCCACCAAAACCTTCCACTACAGATAGGATGCGAGCATCATCTGTAGCCACACATAAATCAGGGAACACTTGTGCAACACGTTCATACACGTGCTGTATGATAGGTCTACCATGCAACAATGCCAAAGGCTTTCCGGGAAACCTTGTAGAGGCATATCTCGCTGGTATGATTGCAACGAACTTCATTGGTTATATATTATATATAGGTGTATGGTGAGAATCTGCAAAAAGTCAACAGTTTCTCTCACCTCAGTATTATTCAAAATATTTCTCTCCTTGCGACTTGCTCTGAGGCTTTTCTGCAGGTTCAGCCGACTCTGTTGGAGATCCACTTGACTCATCGTCATCACCTCCACTCGAAGCATGACTTCCATGACCGCCACCCGAATGATGTGTAGCACTTGTCACGCTTTCGGGCTTGTCGAAATCACGTTCCGGATCATAGCCCAACGTTTTGTCTGCATAGACTCGACGCATATAGAGAGCCCACACGGGCAAAGCTGATGCAGAGCCTTGGCCAGTCGCTGTAGAATTGAAATGAATGTCACGTTCATCACCACCGACCCAAACAGCAGTAACGAGCTGCGGTACACATCCTACGAACCAGCCATCAGAATTGTTATTGGTCGTACCCGTTTTGCCGGCAATTGGCCCCTTCATGTCGTAAGCAGAACGCAAGCGGCGACCCGTTCCTTGGTCAATTACAGCCTTCATCATGTCGATCATGTTGTAAGCTGTTTCTTCACTATATACCTCATTGGTGCGAGGCGTAAATTCTGCTACTACATTTCCTTCGTTATCTTCTATTCGTGTTACAAGCAATGCTGCACGTCGAATGCCTTTCTCCACGAACGCTGTATAAGCTGAAGCCAACTCACCAGGGGTGATATCGCAAGTACCTAAGCAGAGAGGCAGAGAAGGTTGCATATTATCGTTGGCCACTCCCAAAGCGTGAAGGTCTCTCACCAAACCTTGTCCTGTAGGATCTATTTGATACATCAATCCAGCAGTAACCCAGTTGTTGGATTGACTCAAGCCCCACTTCAGCGTGACATGAGAGCCATAACGAGCACGACTGCCATTTCTCGGACACCATCCACCATAGCTACGTTGTACATTAAGTATGGTAGAGTTCGGGGTCATACCTCCTTGCAGCCCCATTGCATAGACAAACGGCTTCATCGTAGAGCCTATCTGGCGACGTCCTACCATAGCCATATCGTATTGGAAATGCGAGAAATCAGGTCCACCTACATAAGCCTTAACATATCCAGTCATGGGATCAATGGAGACAAGTGCAGAACGCAGGAACTTCTTATAGTAAAGAATGGAGTCAATGGGCGTCATCGTACGATCTACTTCACCTTGATAAGTGAATACCGTCATAGGTACTTTCGTGTGGAAAGCTTCGTCTATTTCTTCATCTGTTGCACCCAACGATTTCATCATGCGATAGCGATCTGACTGACGTATGGCGCGCTGTATTCTACGCTTTACGTCTGCTTTACTCAAATCGGCACTATAGGGGAAATTGGGTGACGTACGACGCTCAGCTTCAAACTTCGGTTGTAAATTCTTTCCTACTTGTGTATACACAGCTTTTTCAGCATATTGCTGCATACGCGAGTCTATAGTGGTATAGATTTTCAGACCATCAGTGTAGATGTCGTAAGTTGAGCCATCACGTTTAGTATTTTTCTTACACCAACCATAAAGAGGATCTGTCTCCCACATCAAGGAGTCTTCGTAGTACTGCTGTCTCTGCCAGCTCTTATATTTGGAAGCATCGGGCTTTTCTGCCATCATAATACGGCGCAGATACTCGCGTACATAGGCACCAAGTCCTTCCTTATGATCAATACGATGGAAATTAAGCTTGATAGGCTCTTCCGACAATGTTGCATATTCGGTTTCAGAGAGTGAGCCAGCCTTTACCATCTGCTGAAGCACAACATTTCTTCTTTCGCGACAACGTTCTGGCTCACGTACAGGGTTAAAATAAGAAGGGTTCTTACACATACCCACGAGTGTGGCGCACTCATTGATTGTCAGATCTTTTGGAGATTTTCCAAAATACACATTGGCTGCTGTCTTTATACCGACAGCGTTATGCAAAAAGTCAAAATAATTGAGATAGAGCGTAAGTATCTCCTCTTTAGTATAATGACGCTCGAGTTCTACAGCTATCACCCATTCTACAGGCTTTTGAACGAGGCGCTGCATCGTACTTTCTGCCGAGGAAGAATAGAGTTGTTTGGCCAATTGCTGCGTAATCGTACTTCCTCCACCCGCTCCTTTATGTCCTAATAATCCGCGCTTAACAACAGCACGCATAAAAGCTCGCGTATCGATGCCTGAATGATCATAGAATCGTGCATCTTCCGTAGCCACCAAGGCCTTAAACATATGCGGAGAGATACTATCGTAGCCCACAAATACACGATTTTCGTTACGCGACCACGTTCCCATCAACCTTCCGTCAGCACTTATCACCTGTGAAGCATATTTACTGATAGGACTTTGCAATTCTGCAATAGGTGGCATATAACCTATCCAGCCGCGCTCTACACAGAACACGGCCAAGATGACGAGCAATATCAAGGACAAGTAAGTGCCCCAAAGTATTTTAACTATTTTCTTTCTCATTTTATTGTTCAAAGGGACAAATGCTGTGAGTATCTGCCTGATTGAATACTTATCGTTTACCTTTTACTCCAACACGCAAATGCTTTAAAGGCAAACATCACTTATGCAAATGTACAAAAAAAGATGCAACGCACATACAAAGCGCGCGTTTTATTTACATCGATCCTTATTTAGCAGATATTTTTATAATGAAGACGATGCCTGCTATAGTTTAGAATGATAGAATGAGGAGTATGTTTCTCACCTTGCTACTTCTTAGGAAAGTACATTATCGATCTAACCATCTCACTCTGCACAAAGAAACTCGCAACTTAGTGAAGTCCACCGAAGTTATGAGTTTCCTTTATAAAGAGAGGACTTTCATGTCCTGCAGTATTCTCTATTGTAATTGTATCAAATTTATACGTTAATAATCTTACGCAGCGTATTGTTACGTTGCAGATCCTGCGAATCATAATAGTCCACCACATCGCTCTCCGTTACAATAGCATTGATATCTTTTGCATTCGAGAGGCTATCCATTAGCTGAGCAAAAGAGTTATCCTGATAGACTAAGTTTCCATTGCTGTCAAGAGTAGCTTGGCTGGTGTGTAATTTCCCCTTAAAGCGGATGTTTACTGCGAATGATTCATTATCATCTGACTTACTGTCCTGGAGGATATCAACATAATTCCCATAAGCAACTACAGGAGAATTTTTATCTTTGGACCTCTACCAATGAAAAGTTTACAACCACGGATGCAACTATCCGCATTTTCCTTCATTTCAACTTTCAACTTATATTTGCCATCTTTCCAAATCTTATATACCTTCAGCCATTTCTGAACGTAAAGTGTATCACATTTCCTGTAACTCATATCTTTATCAGCAGAATACCATTCATTTCTAACACCTAAAACCGCGATACACGCAACTTTCCAAGTATTTTGAGCCTCACGTGAATCGTCAGCCGATACATCAAGAATAAAATCATGAGCATCAGCAGACATGATTGAATCTGGAGTCTTATCAATAGTATAATTGTATACTATTCCACTACAATTCAACTCTTCATTATCGCAACTACTAATAATCAAGACAAATAATGCCAAGATAAAAAAACTATAGTACTTCATTGAATTTAGCATTTAAAATGATTGTGTATAAACTTGCCTTAGATTATAATCATATTTTTTTGTTCCTTCTACAGTTTCCACTTTATATGGATTCCCATAAAACCAACCTGCATCTCCATTTCATCCCCAATTACTATGGAAGTAATAACCTCCATCGGAGTATTGTTGCAGTCCGTCCACGACCCACATATGCCCTGGTTTGTTTTTTCCTGTTGTACCAGCTATTAGGTGAGGTATATTCTTAGATAGTT
>ERZ808270.492-NODE-492-length-22688-cov-7.049043_pt1 | contig 22688 bp, 17 predicted proteins | sample MGYA00521082_ERZ808270 | MGnify/ENA primary metagenome ERZ808270 (study PRJEB31516, sample SAMN03275594) | gut metagenome | biome: mammalia-associated habitat; material: feces | host: Papio cynocephalus | place: Kenya | collected 2012-07-27 ... | reverse complement strand
TGCAGTATCGCTCTGCACTCAGCCGCCACTCGGATGAGGTAATATAGTTATAGTATCTTTAATCTTCCCACTTCAGGCAGTTCACATCGTCCTTCACCTCGAAGTTCAAGCCGATGGGCTGCACCTTCTTGCCCCTCATCTTGAAAGCTTCGGCATAATGGCGAGCCTTTATCTGGTCGAGAGCCTCCTCGGCACTCTTGTTGAATTTCAGTTCCATCACGTAAATGGTATCCTTGGTCTCCAACACGATGTCAATCCTGCCCTTCGCCGTACGCTGCTCCACCAGAATACCATAGTTCGTGAGGAGGGCAAACATAATGTATAATGTCTGCTGCCAATGCCCCTCATAGTTTGTGTTATCGCAGTAAGGCACTGTCTCCAGAAAATCGTTCAGCATGGTGAAGGCGGCATCCATGTCGCCTCGTTTTATCAGTTCAGAAATATCCCCAATCACAACTCTTCCTTCGTCTATGGCTGAATCTAGATAGTTAGCCAGTAAGCTGTCGAAAAGACCTATTGCGATTTCCTTGTTCGGAATGTCCAGGGTATAAATCTCTAGGTTGTCGTCATAATCCTTTATCGTATAATATCCACTCTGATAAAGCAATGGAACCAAAGACTTCATCGTCTCGGTAGGTGCATCAAACGATGCTGCCTTCGCCCTCATTCTACCCAGCTGAGAAGGTTGGACATGAAATTCCCTCATTTTGTTGATAAGGAAAGTAGGTGTTCCTGACCCAAACCAATACGCACCGATTTTTTGCTTGGCAAAACAGTTCAGCAAACTAAAAGGGTTGAACACATCTGGTGATGGCCACGTAAAGTGATAGCCATCATAATTATCCTTCAGCCTATCAACTGTTTCATCATAGCTTAGATGCAGTTTTTCTGCGAGTGTCTCAACATCCTCGCTCATTTGGGTCAGCAGTTCCTCCTTGGTGATGCCGCAGATGCCAGCGTATGGTTCGTCCATGCTTACATTTGTAATATTGTTGAGTTCGCTGAAGATGCTAAGTTGCGAGAATTTGGTGATGCCAGTGAGGAAGACGAAGCGGAGCATCGACTCGCAATCCTTCAGTGGGCTGCAGAAATTACGCATCGTATCGCGAAGCACATCCAGACTTTCCTTATTATGAGCCACATCCAGCAATGGCGCATCATACTCGTCGATGAGCACCACAACTTGCTTGCCTGTTTTTCCATAGACATCTTTTATCAGATTGAGCAGTCGCACATTAGGGTCAGGAGAATCACAGCATATCCCAAACCTTTCCTCATTATCCTTGAGGATAAAGAGGAGATAGCGTTCCAGCTGCTCCTTCTCCATGTGCTTTCCTCCTGCCAAGCTGAAATGTAGCACTGGATATTTGGTCCACTCCTTCTCCAGCTTCTCGATGGCAAGCCCTTCGAAGAGGTCTTTCCTACCCTCGAAATAACTTTGGAAAGTAGATACAAGAAGAGACTTTCCGAAACGGCGTGGTCGGCTCAAGAAGAAATACGTGCCATCCGTATGCGTCATACGATACACATATTCCGTCTTGTCGATATAGAACTTATCCTCCTTGCGGATACGTTCGAATGTCTGTATTCCTATAGGGTATAATTTTCTTGTCATATTGCCCATGCTTTTGTTCGTGATGCAAAGTTACGACAAATTCCCGAAACCTCCAAACTTTTCCTTCACTATTTCTCCATTACATCGCGAGCAAGGAAGGCTAGACAAAAAATGCCCTAACAATGCCTCATAATGGCATCATAGGTATGCTGCACAGTATAATTTTGCTTTAAGAATTCATATCCCTTCTCTCCCATCATCTTCATGTCACTAGAAAGCATCTTATCCACAGCCAGCGTGAATGCCTCCACATCATTGCTCGGGCAGTAATAACCATAACCATTTTCCTCTGCCAGTGTTCCTACATCGCTATTCGGATCAGTACAAGCAATGATAGGCATTTTATACTCCAGATAAGAGAGCAAACGACTAGGATAATTAGGGATGGTAAAACGATAATCCAAAAATATCAATCCCACTTGGCATGTACTTACCAATCTGTCATAATCATCTTGCGGCAATCCCTCCATCACCGTCACCGACTTCGGCTTGCGTTCCCTACACCAATCCGTCAACCGCTGGTAATAAGTTCCACTCCCCACTACTACAAAGTGGCAATCATCGCGGTCTGCGTTTGCTTCCAAACACTTTATAAGGAATGGAATTCCTTGTGGCACGCCCAAGTTACCTCCGTAAATCAGGATAGGCTTGTCTGTTGGCAATCCGTATTTCTTCCGAATAGTTGCAGCATTTTCCTTCAGCGGCGCTTGATAAGCCACTAATTCCAAGCTATTTGGCGCAATCTCCACCTTGTTTTCACCTACGCCAGGATTATGTTCAATAACATACCGTACATTGGCGGGACTCATACACCCTATATAGTCCGAGATACGATAAAGCTCCTCCTCTTTTTTACGAAACATTTGGTAAAGCACACCCTTTAAGCCCGACTTTGACAACATTCCCATATCCACAGCATTCTGCGGAAAAATATCTTTCAATAGCAGATAAGTCATCGCCTTGCCATCAGAGTTTTTCTTGGCATATTTGATAACATTATTAAATGTGATGGGAGGAGTGCTATAAAGGATTACGTCAAATTTTACCTTTCCGAAATATTTTTTCAACGCATTTTCAAACTGTCTCTCAAGCAACAACTGACCGATGCCTTTCTCAATCACATTCGTTTTGGTAACATTGAGCGTCTTTACGCCGAGACAATGTAGCCTTCCATCAGAAATAACTTCAGTACGTTTTCCCAAGCGCCTCTCGTTGGGATGGATGATATAAACCTCATGCCCATCGTCACAGAATTTCCTCATCAAGTCGGTATATATGCCTCGGGCTTCAATGTGCTCAAAGCCCGAGGTCATTGTAAGAAATAGAATGTTCATTACGATTCTATGTTAACTCATTATAATCAGTATTTTCTCCAAACCATTTTGTTCACTATCCCTACGTAGCTTTGGATAATCTTTACCACCTTGGTAGAGACATTCTCCTCTACGTAATCAGGCACGGGGATCCCCAGCTGTCCGTCCCTATTCAATTCCACGGCAGTATCCACTGCCTGGAGCAAAGATTTCTCATCAATGCCAGCGATGATGAAATCACCCTTGTCGATAGCCTCGGGACGCTCCGTAGAGGTACGGATACAAATAGCAGGGAAAGGATGCCCTACGCTTGTAAAGAAAGAAGACTCCTCTGGCAGTGTACCACTATCCGATACTACTGCGAAGGCATTCATCTGCAAACAGTTGTAGTCGTGGAATCCCAGGGGCTCATGCTGAATCACTCGCTTGTCGAGTTTAAAACCAGATGCAGCCAAGCGATTACGGCTTCTAGGATGGCAACTGTAGAGTATCGGCATATCATATTTCTCAGCCATTTTGTTGATGGCTGTAAAGAGAGAGATGAAGTTTTTCTCGGTGTCGATGTTCTCCTCACGATGGGCACTTAGCAAGATATACTTGCCCTTTTCCAATCCCAAGCGCTGGTGAATATCACTTGACTCAATCTCTGCCAAGTTCTGATGTAGTACCTCTGCCATTGGCGAACCTGTTACGTAAGTTCGCTCCTTTGGCAAGCCGCAGTCTGCAAGATAACGACGGGCATGTTCCGAATAAGCCATGTTCACGTCGCTGATGATGTCAACAATTCGTCGGTTGGTTTCTTCTGGCAGACACTCGTCCTTGCATCTATTGCCAGCCTCCATGTGGAAGATAGGGATATGAAGGCGCTTGGCGCCTATCACGCTCAGGCAAGAGTTCGTATCCCCCAATACCAATACCGCATCTGGCTTGGTTTGGGCGAAAAGCTTGTAAGAACAATTGATGATGTTGCCACAGGTTGCTCCCAGGTCATCGCCCACTGCATCCATATATACTTCCGGCTCGGCTAGCTTCAAGTCTTTGAAAAAGATGCCATTCAGATTATAGTCATAGTTCTGACCTGTATGAGCCAATATGACGTCAAAATATTTACGACACTTTGTGATAACGGCAGCCAGACGGATGATTTCAGGTCTCGTACCCACTACTATCACTAGTTTGAGCTTACCATTATCTTGAAATTTTATATCGGAATAGTCTAGTTTTGGAGTTTTTTCCATAGAATAAAATAATATTATACATTTCTGTTTTATCTTACCCATCCCAATTAATCTACCAATCCATCCACAGAGTCATGGAAGGTGTCTGGATGTGTAGGATCGAAAATCTCATTGCAGTACATCACGGTCACCAAGTTCTCTGTTTCCGAGAGATTGATGATGCAATGCGTATATCCAGGCAGCATGATGACCGATTGTATTTTGTCACCGCTCACCTCATATTCCAATATCTCGTCTGTGCCCTCCTTGCGTTGCAGGATGAGTCCATGCCCGCTCACCACGATGAATTGTTCCCATTTGGTGTTGTGCCAGTGATCACCCTTTGTGATGCCAGGCTTCGAGATATTGATGCTCACCTGCCCACAGTTCAAGGTATGAACCAATTCCGTAAACGAGCCACGCTGGTCCACATTCATCTTCAAGTCGAAGATAGCCTTCTCCTTTGGCAAGTAGCTCAGATAGGTGGAATAGAGTTTCTTGGCGAAACTACCATTTGGTATCTCTGGAATCAAGAGGGTCTTAGGCTGTTCGGCAAACAGATGAATCAAATCCACGATTTCCCCCAGTGTTGCTTTATGCGTTACTGGGCAATAGCAATACTTGCCAAGCGGTCCTGCTACCACCTCCAATCCCTCAAACTCACAATGATGCTCCTTCCCCTCCAATGCATCCAGCATCTCATTTACGAGGTCATCGATATAGAGCAATTCCAACTCTACAGCAGGGTCGTTCACCTGAATAGGCAAATCATGAGCGATATTGTTGCAGAATGTGGCAACGGCAGAATTGTAGTTCGGGCGGCACCACTTGCCAAAAAGATTAGGAAAACGATACACCAATACCTGTGCCCCCGTCTTCTTCTGATAATCCAAGAACAAATCCTCTCCAGCCTTCTTGCTCCTTCCATACTCACTGTTTCCGAAGCGCCCCGTCAACGAAGCCTGTTGAGAGCTAGAGAGCATCACTGGGCAGGTATTGTTATGTTTCTTCAATGTATCGAGTAGTGTTGAAGCAAACCCGAAGTTCCCCTTCATAAACTCCGAGTTGTCCTTCGGACGATTGACACCGGCCAGATTAAACACGAAGTCACAATCCTTGCACCACGCATCCAGTTCCTCTGGAGTGGAATTCAAGTCATACTCGAACACATCATCTATCACCAAAGAAGGGCGAGTCTTGTCCTTCCCCTCCTTGATGTTATTCAATGCCGCACAAAGGTTTTTGCCTACAAATCCCTTGGCACCAGTCACTAGAATATTCATAGCTGCCTTATTTTTTATTGCACGAAGTTACCTTCGCCTGAAAGTTCTTTCTGTATATATTCCAAAGAAGCGATTTTCTCCTTGGTCTCCTCCAAGTTCAATCGACGAGTATTGTCAGAGTTAAATTCCTCGATGGTCACACGCTTGGTGTCCCCCTCGGTGAAGAACTTGTCATAGTTCAAGTCACGATTATCAGCAGGTACACGATAGAAGTTACCCATATCCACCGCCTTGGCGCATTCCTCCTTGGTAAGCAAGGTCTCATACATTTTCTCGCCATGACGAATACCTATCACCTTGATGTCTTCTTTCTTGCCGCCGAAGAGTTCACATACAGCCTCGGCTTGTGTTTGGATAGTACAAGCAGGAGCTTTTTGTACCAAAATATCACCATTGTTACCATTCTCGAAGGCGAAGAGCACCAAATCCACCGCCTCTTCCAGCGACATGATGAATCTTGTCATCTTAGGCTCTGTCAGCGTGATAGGGTTACCATTGCGAATCTGTTCTATCCAAAGTGGAATCACAGAACCACGAGAGCACATCACGTTGCCATAGCGAGTGCAACAGATTTTTGTCTTGTTGGAATAACGACTCTTGGCTACCGCAATCTTTTCCTCGATAGCCTTGGTGATACCCATCGCATTGATAGGATAAGCAGCCTTGTCGGTAGAGAGACAAATCACTGCACCTACTCCCGCCTCTATGGCTGCAGTCAGTACATTGTCAGTTCCGACGACATTCGTCTTCACCGCCTCCATTGGGAAGAACTCACAACTAGGCACCTGCTTCAATGCTGCGGCATGGAAGATATAATCCACTCCTGGCATCACGCCACGGCAGCTCTGCAAGTTGCGCACATCACCGATGAAGAACTTGATTTTATGAGCCACATCAGGGAATTTCGCCTGATATTCATGGCGCATATCATCTTGTTTCTTCTCGTCACGACTAAAGATACGGATTTCTGCGATATCCGTTCTCAAAAAACGGTTCAGTACGGCATTGCCGAATGAGCCAGTACCTCCAGTGATTAGGAGGGTTTTGTCTTTAAAAATTGACATATTAATATTTTAATATATTACTATTCTAATTATTTATCTATCGTCAAACGATAAAATTAGGTTTGTTTTTACTATTTACAATCCATTCATAAACCATCTGATTCTTTAAAGCAACCTCTTTATATTGGTAAGTATCAAAAATATGACGACTGCACTGTAGTCCCATTTCAAAAAGAGAATCTATTCCCAAATCAATCGCTTCTGAAATAGCTTTAGCAAGATTATCTAAACTTAAATTTATACACCAACCAAGTTTCAAATCATTAAGTTCTTGCCAAGGAGTACCATTTGTGGTTATAACCGGCACCCCACAAGACATGGCTTCGGCTATCACCATTCCAAAATTTTCACTAAAAGTTGGTAAGACAAACAATGCAGACTCACAATATAACTTTCGCTTATCTTCACCAAAAACAGGCGGTATTATTTTTATACAGCTATCCAACCCCTTGTCTTTTATCATCTTTTTTAAATCGGCAATATAAGCTTCTTCACCATTTCCTGCAATAACCACATTCCAATCACTGTATTTGCGATGTAATTGTTCCCAAGCCTCAATCAAAAACTCTATACCTTTTTTTTCATGAATGCGAGATAGAAATACTATCTGCTTCCTTACACTATTTTTAGAACTCAAAGGACGACATGGATACTCTGATACATCAATGCCATTTGGAATAATAGCGATAGGTGTACTTATACCTAAAGCTCGCATATTATCAGCTTCCATTTTTGCTGTAGCAAGAACACACGATGCCCTTTGTAAATCCTTCTTCTGATATAAATGAAAGGCTATCAACTTTTTTAATCGCTTCTGTCTCATACACCATGGTTCAAGACAACCTCGTGGAGTCATCATATAGGGGATTCCATGCTTTCTTGCAACTCTCGCCATCTTATGATACAATGGAATCCATAGATTTTGCCCATGGATTAAATCATATCGCCCTTCTAAAAGCACACGTTCCAATTGCCGTATGGATATATTTTGTGGTATTGTTTTAACTTCTACAGATGTCCCATCAAGAAGATGGGTATTCATTTCAGACGAATAACCTGTCAACAATGTTGTTTTCACCCCAACCTCCGAAAGACCTCTAGCAAGAATTGGTACACTACGAGATGGGCCACCGCCTTTTTTATCTATAGATGTTGTGAATATACAGATTCTCATTTTATTTGCGTTTTAATTTAACATCATACGATTTGACAAGCCTAAAATAGCCTAGCCATAGCAATACATACATCATAGAATAAGATATGGAAATTAACCAAGCGAAAGTGGTGATAGGCAAAGACATATATTTACATAACAAATATGATACACTTGCCGCAACTATAAGCAAGGCATTCAAAATCAACTCTATTTGTTGTTTACCAAATATTGTGAATAATCCCGAAAACGAAGTTGCAACCATTCGCAAAGAATACATAAGGCATAAACACTTAATGTATTCTCCAGCCACTTCGTAACCACGTCCAAAAATAAAACGTGAAAAGGATGGTGCTATAAAATAAAGGACACTAAATATGAAAGCAGAGATGCAAAAAAGACAAATACTTATCTTGAGAAACTTAATAAGCACTTTGTTATGAAGATTCACATCCTCGCTTATCTGTTTATAGAATACCTTACTAACGTTAGCGGTGATGAAAATCATTGGTACTTCCAAGAGTCTTACTCCTGCCGAATAATATCCTAGTTGATCCGTGGCATAAAGCATTGAGATAAATAGAACGACAAGTGATGAGGAAAAGGAATTCAAAAACTGCGCAGGAACCAAATACAGTATTTGTTTTTTCTCCTTTACTAAGATTTCTTTAAAAGTTCTAAAATTCAGAGACGGTCGTTTTTTATATTTCTGAATATATTCTTTCGTCTGAGTTTTGATTCCAGATACCGGTGCTAAAGCATAACCAGCCACTTGCCCTAAGACACCCAATGATAAGACACCAGAGAATATCTGAATCACACCTCTTACAACTTCTCGTAATATACCTATGAAACCTATTATTTTATACTGACGATACCTATTATTGTAGCTGATAAAAAGGAAACGTAGTCCATTGGTTAATATCATTACAGGAACGGTGAAAACAATCCATCCATATTGACAAAAAACATGAAAACCAATCCAATATCCACCGCCTATAACTAACAGTGATAATAAGGATAATATTACCGTGACAACTATACAGACATCTGTAATATATTGAGCACGATTATCATCAACTTCTGATGTTATCAGTAAATCTAATTTTAAAGAAGCTACGGGAATTAATATATTAGCCAAACTCACCAAAAACGTAAATATACCAAGAGTCTCAGCAGGGACAATTCTCGTGAGTATTGGCTGTACTATAACATTGATTAATTGGGCCGCTACCGTAGCAGAGCACATCAAAGCAATATTTTTAAATAACTTATTGTTCAGAATATTAACCATAAATTTTATTCTATATAATATAATTGATCATTATATTTCAAATCTAAACAACATCCAATTGCAAGCTTTTGAATAGCTTGTTTTGTTGCTGCAACTCCATTTCCACCAATAACACCTATTTTAATAATCGAGAAAAATTAGTAATTTTTTATTTTATGAAAGAAGTTCGATAACATTTAATGACTTCATCTCCTTCAAAAATAGAAACATAGGGATATGTAAAAACATTGCAATTAACATACTTTCCTTGTTCCATAGTCGCATTTATATCTTTAAGCCACATAAAAACAGATAATAGAATATAGAAACAAATATAGTATCTAGATTTTACCGATTTATCTTCAAATACAATACATGGTATCAATATAAACAGAAATGGATAAAAATACGCCCAAACTCTTGATGCTGTTAGATCACTAAAAGAAATTATGCTATAAATAGTAAAACCCAAAAAGAAATATCTTTTGTTTTTTTCAAACCACCATGATGATTCTTGTTTATAAAAAATAAGAGGCAAAACCAAGAACATCCTAGAAAATAATGCTAAAAAATTGGTATTTTTTGTTGCACTATAAATATCCATACGAGCAGACAAGCTACCAATAGGCAAATAAGACATTAAATTTATTTTTGCCAACGAGATACCAACACAAACTATAAAAGCCAATAAATATCCTGTAGGACTAATAGACAGTCTATTCATTATTGGCAATATAGCCAATACTAAAACTGACGAATGAAACAATGAAGCTAACAGAATTATAAATTCATAACGTAGAATGTCTTTTTTTTGCAATATTTCTCTATCAAGTATTGGATAAGCAAAACATAAAAATACAGACGTTGCCAATCCTTGCCTAGTTGCAGACAATCCATAAATCATATAGAAATAAATATAAAAGAACAATAGGCTTGTCATTGAACACTCGCAACTTCGTCGCAAAAAAGAATAACAGAAGATCATCATAACACTTGTCACCGCTATCATAAATCCCCAATATGGTATTTTAAACAATATGGCAAAATACATCATAAGATTATAACCAAACTCTGTCCTTATATTATATAAACTTCCACCAGAAGCTATTCTGCTTGAAAATTCTTTAAATACAGCTGAATATCCATAATAATCAGTACCTTGTCCATACCTTAAACAAGCCATCAAGGCTATTAAAATAAAACAGAAATGAAAATACCATTTGTCTGTTTTATACGAAAGACACTCTTTAATTACACCTAATAAAATTAAAGATAAAGCTATATAATACATTACTATATCAGTTTCGTATTGTTTGTTGAACTCCCAGTTATACCAATATTCTTAATCTTCCTATTATTTCGTATCAATTGGTAACCTACAAAGAAAAATAATTAAAACTACATATCTCAGTTGTCAAACATTCTACAACTAACACCCCAACAGCTTATATGCTATCACCAATTCCTTTATCTGGTTCTCAGCGAACCGTCTTGCCTCATGAGCACTGGCTTTCATCGCAACCAAAGCACCTACTGTCGCCAAGGCATACATCCATTTATCAGATGTAACACAGAATAAGATTAGCGACAACACTGCCATTAGCAGAAACGAGAAGCATAAGCCCTCACATATAGCTTCCATCACCCATTGACGGAATAAGAAAGGATAAAAGCTCTCACCATCTTTATTATCTTTCTTTTCTTTATCTTTATCCCTTACCCTCATCCACATCATACTATAAGCCACACCGCTATCTTCTGAAAGCATATTTTTTCTTTCATCATCATTCATTTGGGGGAAATTATCCTTTTTTGCTTTATCAAACAGCTCATTAAAAGACTGGCATTTAAAACACTTTCTCGCTTTCCCATCTTTGCCAAAAAGCACCTTCAGACGTATCCACTTGCCTAACGCATAAGACAAGATGCCCAAGGCATAACAGAAAACGATGGAGACTGCCAACAGCAGCCAAACATTCCCCATCAATTCCCTGTCAAACAACTCATGCACGAAAAAGTATATAGTGACATACGTCATAAAGCCAGAGATGAAATAGGAGAAATCAAAAAAGTTCAAACCCTCTGAGATTTTTGTAACTATTGAATCAAATGTCATAAATTTTACATTTACCTTTCATTTAAGACTTAACCAAATGTATTTCCACAAATACCTAAAACTTCATTTCAAACGCCATCTCACGGATTCTATCCAGCCAATCGTAAATCATACGTGGAGAATTGCCACCATGACCAATGTCGCATTTCTTTTCCAAGGCAGCAGCCATCACAGAGAACTCTCGTTCCAAGGATGTAGCGAAAACGCCCTTGTCATCCGTGTTGATGGAAACCGTAACAGAATGCTCGGGTGTACCATCATGTACCAAACCATAATTGAAGAACTGTAGAATGGGATGCTCGTCATACCTCTCGAAATCACCTATTCTATAATTGGAAGTAGGATTAGTCTCAATGGATATATGAAGACGCTCAATCTCACAGAGCAAATTAAATTGAAGCTGCTTGATAACATTGATAAAATCATCATCCAACTTGATTTGGTCGCTCTTGCATCCCTCATCATATACATCCTTGTCATAATGATATAAGTGATATAGGTATTTTGCCTTGATATTTTGGCGAGCTTCGCATACTTGACTCTGCTCATTCAATGCATATAAATCATAAAAACCACCAGACACATTATACTGTTCATCCAAGTTTGAATATATTTCAGGCTTATCTCCCCGAAGAAACCAAGCCTGATAGTAATCTTCTATTGTTACAGTAGAGAAATCTGTACGCCGCATCAGGCGTTTCATGCTTGGCTCGTATAACTCACGATAGTATTTCTCATACAACGCCTTCAGCTTAACCGCTATCTTGTTGAATCCATCACAGGTAGAGCCTTCAAAATACATCCACACCACATTGTCTAGCAACATTTGCTTGGTCATCGAGATGTAATGCCCACGTTTAGCATAGTATCTATCCACATCAGTACCCAACACCAAGGCATGTCCTATGCGGTCTCGATTTTCCAAGTTCAAAAACAGAAGTGCCTCACGCATAGCCCGCAGTCCATCTACGATGTCTAAAAAGTCCTCTCCTGCATGAAAGGTAAAGCCTAACTCTTTCGCCATCTTGCTATAGGTTGACGTAGTACGATAATTCTTCAAGTATCGATAAGCCTGTCCAAACACCTCTGGTCGGCAAGCAATTTCCGAACTAGCGGCATCTACTCCCACTACCCTTGCATCTTTATCATGCTGTTCGCAAACTCGCAACCAATCTTTCAATGCCTCTGCCTCTTTTTTGATATTTATACGAAGCTTATAATGGCGACAGAACATATTCTTGTCAGCAGATGTCCGCTTTTTCTTCTCGTCTCCTCGCTTAATGAAATGAAGGATGATTCCATATCTTTCTACCAGATTTCCACCATAGCCGAGTGTAAGCATACCTGATTTCACCGACTTCTCTATCCGCTGAAGGCAATTCGCCAAGGCCCCCCTACTCTTGCCTGGAGTAATACGAGCCTCCAAACTCTTATTCTTGTCAGAAAGCGAACTTCCTATCGCCACTTGCACAGCGATGTCATCATAAGCAGAGCCAGACTTCAAGAAGAGATTCTTTCTGTCTTGATAATCCGAGAAATTGGCAAAACCCACAGAATCATTCAGTTGGATGATTTCGCTGCGAAACTCTCCTTTTATCAACAAGTAGGCATAGAATAAGGTTGCCATCGTTGCATCGCATTCTCCACTAAACACTTTTTGGAACATACGATACATCAAACACCTTTCTCCCGACAAGACAGAATACAGATATTCTTGTTCGTCAGGTTTGTTGCCCATCATATCATGTGATATGGCGTAATCGAGAATAGCATTGTGATGATTTGTATCGGAATAGACATATCCCTTCAAGCTCCTTGTAGAATTGAGCAGACTGGCTACTTTCAGTCTCTGCGTTTCTATGAGCAAGTCCACATCCACTTTACACATATCAAAGACCATTGTCCGTAATTCAGACATAGTTCCAGGCTCCATACCTTCATCCAAGTACCAAAACAACAATAACCGAATAGCTGCTGCTTTCATTACCCTGTTGTAAAGACAGGTCACCTTCTCACCAGCTTGAACCAGATGCACCTCGTTGAGATAGTCGTAAAGCTTCAAGAACCTTTGCTTTCTATCACTCACATCGTTCATCAGGCTCAGCCAATTCAAATCAAAGACAAAGATGGAGCCATACAAATGATAGTGCAAGTCTATCATTCGCTTCTGAAAGATATTGTTCAAAGCTGCGTTGTCGTGATCTATGATGTCCTTCCAGTTAAAGAACTTACGTCCAAAGCTTCTCTTCAAGTCCTTTGCTGCCAGATAAGGTGTGGTGAGCAAATCCTCTCCCAACTGCGTTGACAAGTCATGCCACCTGAGCAAGTCCTCGTATCTACACACTGGCTTATATACTTGCTCACGCAAGATATTGGCGGTAAAATGCAACAGGGAATTGAATATCGTCGGAGTAGAGCTGAATGTAAATGAAGTAAGTTCTCCTTCCTTTTCCATCCACTTGGTTCGCAAAAGTTCGAAGATGGATTCCACTTGGTCCTTTGTCCTTATGGGACTTACATCATCCAGATAAGCTCTGACGAACCAATTTCGATCCACCTGAGTGTCGAGATGTCCACTTTGTTCTTCTCCGAAGAGTTTATCGATTACAGTTTCACTCTTCTGGAGCAGGAACAGCGTTTTGATGGTTTGCCTCAGCGTTTCCATTCACTTTAGAATTCAAATCATTGATTTTACCAGAAATGGTTTCATATATTCCATGAGCATCATCTGCTTTCACACGTGCATTACCATTTAGATTTACAGACTCATCCAAAATTCGAGATAAAGTTTCTTCCTTTAAGACTAGATTAAATTGTCTCAACTTCTTCATCAAAGTTTTAGCCAGAATGTAGTGACCGTTTATAAATCCACGAATCACCTCCTCTGTCAAAGGTTTTGTATTGTACTGAGCCAACAAAGCGGGCAAATTTTCATCATCATCCAAATCCTTATCGATGTCCTTTGTCTTATAACCATCGTATATTAGGAAGAATGTTTCCTTCAAATCATCATTGTTAGCCACGTTTTTCAAGAACTCAGGAATAGGCTCCACGAAAGAATAATTGATGGCACAATACTCATTGGAACCTTCCTTTATATCATAGCTATTGATACGATAGTCCTTCAAGTTGGTAAAAAACTCAGCTAACTTGGTTATGTCACCACCACCTCCTTTATATTCTGATTCATCCAGATAAACAGTTAAGTCCTTCAAAATTTCCATATTTCTGATACAAAACCACCCCAAGCGCTGGCGAGCAGTAAGTGCATCATAACTATCTTTATTAAATCGATGCAGATTTTTATTGCAGAAAACTTGCCAAAAGCTCTGCCGATAATTACCTTCTCCAGACTTTACCTTTTCATAAAACTCCTTTCCTCTAGCAAATCTGCCATAACACCTTTCTATGTCAATGACATTGTACATAAAAGAGGCGATGTCGAAAAACGCATTGGGCTTACTAGCCAAAGAGACGGCATAGACGATAGCTTTGTTGGTTCGGAAATTTGGTTCATAATAGTCGTTTAGTTCTTGCGGCTTGTTTTGCGAACGATAAACCCTAGCTGTACAGAGCATAAAGAATTCCGCCATTCTTATCTCATTTACAGTTACGGCATCCGAATGATCGATACACTTTTGAACTAAATCGTTTAGCTGTCTAAGATTGATGACACGATTGGAACGCGATACGCTTTCTTTCTTCTGAGAGACAGGGAGCACCACAGAGGCTCTCGTGTTAAAGACCCTGCCTCCAAGTAATTTCATATAATCAGGCAATTGCAGACTTTCATATAGTTTTCTTCGTAAGACTATCTTTCCTGACTTCATATCAGGTTTGACCGCTGCATCCTTCAGGGTCGCTTGCAATTCGTCCGCATAATCAAGAAAGTATTCATAAAGACGGATAGAATAGATGGTTTTGACCATAAAGAGGAAGTACATCTGTTCGGAAGTGATGTCAAGACGCTCAAGGTAGTCCAACACCGCCATCACATCTCCCAAGGCTACATTATAGACCATATTATCCTTGCGCATCACATAGTCCAGCTCTTGTCTTATAGCATCCCTCTCCTCGCTATGCCAAGGTGCGACCAACTTTTTTGAATCGTCTTCGAGAAAGAACTTCTGACGAATGATTCTGAGTGTAAAGGCATTCAACTGTATAGAGTCTGTCACTGCAAGCAATTCCTTGACCAAAGACTGGGAATTAGCATCTAGATGATTCATCATCCAACTTTGGAAGAGATATTTCTTGAATATCATCTTATTGTTTACCTCTTCTCTCATTTCATCCCCAACCTTGTTGAAATAATCATTCATCTCATAAAGGAGGCAAAGCAACTGGCGCAATTCTCTCAGGTTGTCAGGCACTATATAACTGGTCTTGATGGAACTATTGTAGAACAAATACCTAGTCTTGCGAAAAATCAATTCAGGAATGAATTGTCGGATAGAAACATTCTTATGCTCGATATCTTCACCATTTTTTATGGTAAGCAGAGCATTCCAGTAGAATGTGGCATCAGGCATATAGACGCGATGACCATACGGTACCAACTTGGTGAGGTACTTCTCCACCATCTCGTCCAATTCCGTATCGCTGAGGGTATTACGCGCATCTTGGTATTCCTTGGAGTACTGAAGACGTTTCAACTTAGCCAACTGACTCATCTTGACAGCCATCAAAACCACAACATTCGGTAATACTAGGTACTTGCGGATTTGTTCCACCATATACGTGGCATCCTTGCTGTGCAGGTCGATGTCGTCTATAGGGATGAGTAAAATTGCTCCCTCCTGACCTATATAAGACATAAAGCAATCGATAAGCTCCAGCATCGACTGCTTCAAGTCTATGGCAGCAGACAAGGTGGACAAAGCCTCCAAATCATCCTCTGCCACATTTTGGTCTGCCATCATTCTGCAGAAATCACGCTGAACTCTGTCAAAACGAGAAGCCAGCTCAATGCGTTTTCTATCATTACAAGCATGTTCACTGCTGTATTTTGAATATTGTTTATAGAGGTTTGCCAAAATAACACCAACCACATTGGAATCATTATCAACGAAAGAAGGGTCAACCATATCTATCTTGTAGAACTTTTCCGTCAGCACAGGATTATCCTCCTGCAACTTGGGGGAATCTACCAATAGTTTGGCGATAGACTGCATACATGAAGTTTTACCAGTACCTCGGTCTCCTATAAAGGCAAAGATGTTATTTCGCCACAACTCGTCTTCACTCAATCTTTCATCCTTTTCTTTGGGCATAGACTTGAAATAGCTGTTCAAGGCATCCAAAGCATATCGGTATGGCTCTGAGAATATTGATGACTCAAGTACACGATCATTAATATCCTCCACAACGATACGGTTCTCTTCACCAATATTGAAGGTTATGTTCCTCTGATTTTTCATACTTATTATAAAGTTAAAATTCCTACCTTAGTGGTTACAAGCTATTATGGTTATTAGCTATGCTACTTAGGGTGAGTACCAATTGCCACTCTCCTAATTTGTTGAGTTTCTTAGGCATTTTAGCTCTCAGCTCCTCGAAATTAATTTTCTCGCCCATAACTATTCGCATTTTAAAAATTTTGCTAATATACGTCAAATATCCGAAACTACCAAACTTTTCCCCTACTTTAACACATATTTTTCTATATAGCAGAACAACTTAATCTCTTCTAAAAATATCTCGTGTATATACCTTGTCCTTCACATCATCCAGACAGACATCGTATCTATTGGCGATAATGGCATGGCTCTGCGCCTTGAATTGCTCCAAGTCGTTCACCACTCTACTTCCGAAGAAGGTTGTGCCATCTTCCAAGGTTGGCTCATAAATGATGACCTCGGCGCCCTTCGCCTTAATACGCTTCATGATGCCTTGGATGGCACTCTGGCGAAAGTTGTCGGAATTCGACTTCATCGTCAGACGATACACACCTATCACACAGGTGTGCTCCTTGCTGGCATCATAACTATTATCATCGGCATAGCTATAATACCCCGCTTTTTTCAATACCGCATCGGCGATGTAGTCCTTTCTCGTTCTATTGCTCTCCACGATTGCCTCTATCAGATTCTCGGGCACATCGGCGTAGTTCGCCAAGAGCTGTTTGGTGTCCTTCGGCAAACAGTAGCCGCCGTAGCCGAAGCTAGGGTTGTTATAATGTGTGCCGATTCTTGGGTCCAAGCCCACACCCTCGATGATTGCCTGGGTATCCAAGCCCTTCATCTCGGCGTAAGTATCCAGCTCGTTGAAGTAGCTTACTCTCAGTGCCAGATACGTATTGGCGAAGAGCTTTACTGCCTCTGCCTCCGTCAAGCCCATATACAAGGTATCAATGTTCTCCTTGATGGCTCCCTCCTGCAATAATCCGGCAAAGGTATGCGCCGCTTCCTCCAAAAAGACATCTCCCTGTGGAGCACCCACGATGATGCGGCTCGGATAGAGATTGTCGTAGAGAGCCTTGCTTTCTCTCAGGAACTCTGGCGAGAAGAGCAGGCGCATGTGGTCGAAACCCTTGGCGGCATACTTCTGATATAATCCCTGGGTGTAGCCCACGGGGATGGTGCTCTTGATGACCATCACCGCCTCGGGATTCACCTCCAATACCAGGTCGATGACCTCCTCCACATGGCTCGTGTCGAAGAAGTTCTTCACGGGGTCATAGTTCGTAGGGGCGGCGATGACCACGAAGTCGGCATCCCGATAGGCTGCCTTGCCGTCGAGGGTGGCAGTAAGGCGGAGAGGTTTCTCCGCCAAATACTTTTCTATATACTCGTCCTGGATGGGAGAAATCTTCTGGTTCAGCTTCTCCACCTTCTCAGGAATCACATCCACAGCCGTCACGTCGTGATGCTGCGCCAAGAGCGTGGCGATGCTCAGGCCCACATAGCCTGTGCCCGCCACTGCTATTTTCAAATGATTAAAATCTTGCATAAAAATCTATCTATGATAAAAGAGATTACCATATCACAACATAGATAATCCTTATTTACCTCGTTCCGACTCCAGCTTCTTCAGCTCCTCCTTGAGATGAAACAATCTTAGCTCCTCCGCCACTCGGCGATCCACCTCCTTCTGGATATAATCCTCCAAAATGTCGCCCAGCGGACGACTGAAGGGATGCCAACCGTTTTCCTTGGCCTCCTTCGTGTTGCAAAACAAGAGGGTGCCTACATCCAGCAACGATTTCAGACGATCCTCCTCGGTGGAAAAATGAGTGAACACCCAGTGCATCACTCTCACAAACTCGTCCAGCATCATGCAGACGCCATCGTGCAAATGGCTGGAAAAGGTCTTATTCACCAAACCATACAGAGGCATGAAGTCACGACGGTTGTTCACCCAGGTCTTCATGTTCTCCGACAAGTCGCCATTCTTTCTGGCTGCATTGTACTTCTGACGAGCATGAGAGATAAAATGGTTCAACACATCGTCAAAACGTCGCTCACCCGACTTTACGCCTCTCTGCAGAAAAGCCCGGAATCGAGCTTTCGCAACTCAATACGAAAAAATTCTTTCATCTTTTTCTCTTTTTGTTTGAATTTGTAATTAAAAAACATAATATATGTATCGAATTGCCCGATGGCGGGCAATTTTTCATTTCGATTCATCCTTTTTTTGTAACTTTGCCACCAGTTGAAACCCACGCTACAAGAAGGCTGAATGCTTTCGGCTAGGGTTCAGCTTGGAGGCTGATGGCTGAATGCTTATCTTAAGTTCTTTGATTATACATCGCGCACTAGAATATAAAGATAAGGTACTCAGTGGATTACAAGCGTTTTTAACGCTATTTTAACACGAAAGTTTGAAAACAGGTGTCAGCCTTCATTTCTAGAAATACTAACAATATTCAAACTAATGAAAGAAAACAAAGTTACCGAAACCCGAAACGGGAAGGAAGACGAGGCTGAGGTGATGCCTTCTGTCTTCAAGTCGCTCAAATCCACAGAGAGCTACCAGCTCACCTCGTGGGAATGGCTGGAAAAGTTTGTCAAGACTTCGCCAGAACTGAAGGCGATGACTGATTTCTATCGCAAACGCTATGCCATCAGCAAGCGCTATGCCGACGAACTGAAGTCTGACATGCCTTGCCTTACCATCTCTGCCCTGATGGACGGATATGGCAAGCAGCTCGCCAACTTCGTGAAGCCCACCTACAAGCTGATGCTCGACTTCGACAAGGTATCAGCCAAGGAGCTGCCTCGACTGCTCGACATCGTGAAGAGCGACAAGCATGCCTTCTTCGTCCACGTGACCGTGAGCCAGAGAGGATTCCGCATCTACTGCAAGTACCAACCCTACGATGACGACGACGTATCGGTGTTGGAACTCTTCGACATCATGATCAAGAAGGCGATGGACTACTACACCCTTCTGCTGGGTGTGGCTCCCGACAAGGCTTGCGTGGATATCACCCGAAGCGCCGGACTCGCCCACGACCCTGATGCCTTCCTCAACCTCCAAGCCTTGCCTTTCGCCATGGAGATGAAGGATGTGAAGGCGCTCTACCTAAGCAAGGCTGCCGAGACCAGACGCTCCCGCCGTGCCGCCCAACGCAAACAAAGCCGCGATGCCGCCAAGGCGGAGAAGAAACAGCGTGGCAAGGCTCCTGGCATGGAGGAGGCTGAGTCTAAGATCCTGGAGCTGTTGCAAGCCTGGGGCTACCGATTCGAGCCTTCCATGCACAATGAGTACGTGTGCCACTTCGGCAAGGTGTGCAATCTCTACGGCATCCCCGAAGAGGAAGCCACCGCCTATGCCGTCAAGGAGTTCAGCAGCCAGTATCCACCCACGGCAAGCGTGATGAAGACATGCTACAAGCACACCGACAAGTTTGCCACCTGGCATTTCTATCGTGATGGCGAGGGCTACAGCCGACGTCCTTCCATACGCGCCATCAAGCAGTGGCTCGACATGCGATATGAGTTCCGCCACAACGAGGTGACGGGGTTCTACGAGGTGAGAAGCAAACTGGTGGATGGCGGCAAATACTTAAAATGGACCAACATCGAGGACTCCATCGCCCACTCCATCTGGGTGGAGATGAACGAGCAGGGTCTCAACGTGAGCGACAAGACGCTGCAGATGATTGTTAACAGCGACTTCAGCTATGCCTTCGACCCGCTCGATGATTATCTGCGAGGTCTGAAACCTTGGGACAAGGACCACGACCCCGACTACATAGGCCAGTTGGCAGACCGCATCACCGTGGCCAACCTGCCCGAAGACGAACATACCCAGGAGCTATTCCGCTACTTCTTCAAGAAGTGGATAGTGGGCATGGTGGTGGGCTGGGTGAAACTCAGCGTGGTAAACCAGATTATCCTTATCTTCGTGGGCAAGGGTGGCATCTTCAAGACCACCTTCTTTGCCTGGCTATTGCCTCCTGTGCTGCGCCGTTACTTCATCAACGACTCCACCGCCTGCTATACCGACAAGGACTTCATGGAGTCGTTTGCCAGCAAGGCACTGACGTGCCTGGATGAGTTTGAGACACTCTTCGGCAAGAACCTGAGTGCCTTCAAGAGCAACGTGACGAAGCTCACCTTCTCGCTGCGCCGCCCTTACGACAAGTACCGCTCGGAGCTGCCCCATCGTGCCACCCTTTGCGGCACCACCAACAGCCAGCAGTTTATCACCGAAGAGGAGAACCGCCGCTACTGTCCCTGGATTGTGAAGAGCATCGTAAGCCCGATAGACGAGCCGATAGACTACGACCACGTGTTCGCACAGGCGGTGGCGCTGGGCAAGGAAGTCGAGATGGGGAAAAAAGCGGACAAGAAGCTGGAGTGGACCTACTGGTTGACCAGCGAGGACATCGAGTTGATGCGCCGCCACAACCATCTCTTCATGGTGAGCAACTTTGCCGAGGAGCAGATTCTCCGCTTCTACCGTGTGCCGACTGCCGACACACCGGAACGTATCATCAAGAAGCGATATACCGCCGAAATCATGGAGCGCATCTGCACCAACCCTGCCTTACGACAGAACCTGAGCAACCAGAACATTGGCACCGTGATGAAACGCTTGGGCTTCGAAAAGACGCACAAGGAGCGTGGCAACGTATGGTTCGTGGTGGAGAAGGATGGAGCCGAAATCAACAACGACTCCATGATGTAGTCCTGGGGGCGATGATTTCTGAAGTGTCTGGGTTATACCGGCACTAAGTATCATAGTTACGCCCCGAAAATATCATAGTTATTCTCATAAGTATCATAGTTAGCATGCGTAAGTATGATACTTATGACCACTCATTCAACACTTAACATTTAACATTAAACAAATGGACATCAGAAGTTACGGTAAGCAGGAACTAGCCCTGCTCTATTTTCCAGATTCCACTCCCAGTGTGGCCTGTGCCCACCTGGTGAGATGGTTGACGAGGTGCAAGCCTCTATATGACAAGCTCTTGAAGAGCGGATATAACAAATGGTGCAAGGAGTTTACTCCGATGCAGGTTTCGTATATTTTCTTCTTCCTCGGCGAGCCGTAAGTCTTTTCTTTGCCTAAATGTATGAGAAAACTAGAGAAAGCAGCAGCAAGTGGGAGAAACCTTGAGTTGGGATTTCAAAATGTCGTATCTTTGCATTGTGATTCAGTAACTAAATGTTTAACCCTTAACACAAACTGCTTATGCTACTCTACGTATTGAAAGAAAACAAAAATGCGAAAATGCCAGAGGCTAACGGTAAGTTTTACGCTTACCCTGTGATTACTCAGACCAAGGACATCGACGGCCTTGCCGAGCACATGGCGAACCACAACACCCCGTTCTCCAAGGGTGCCATCAAGGGCATGATCACCGATATGGTGACCTGCGTCAAGGAGCTTACCCTCCAGGGCATCGCCGTGAAGATCGACGACCTCGCCATCTTCTCCATCGGCATCAAGAACAAGGAGGGTGCCGCCAGCGAAAAGGAGTTCTCTGTTCAGAAGAACGTCGATGGCTTTAAGTTGCGTGCCAGAGGCACAGGTGAGTTCCGCGCCAACAACCTTGACGTGGAGTTGAAGAAGGCGACTTCGCTCGTGGGAGCAATCGTGCTTCCTGACGATGACGAGGAGGATGATCCTTCTACGCCTTCTACGCCTTCGGAAGGCGGTGGGTCTTCTTCCTCCGGTGGTGGCTCCGATAACCCTGGCGGATCTTCATCAGAGGGTGACACCGTGCTTTAGGCTTGGTAACCTGAGCTAGGCACTCTGCCTAGGCTTGGCGTTTCCTCTTCGGGAGTGACTGGCAGGATGCAGTCCGGGATGCACCTATAGCAAATCAGGACATTTTCTATTTTTAGATAGAATATGGATAATTTCTAAAATATCGCTATATAAGGACATCTGCTCTTCCTGCCTCGCTTCCGAGGCTTTGTTTTCGACGTATTTCTTTATTTATTTTTTTAATCTTATTGCTCATGAAGAAAGAATCTGCTAAGAATCTTATCAACTTTATTATCACCGTGTTGACGGCGGCGCTCTCTACATTTTGCATGCAGAGCTGCTGCTAGATTGCAAGTACTACCAATATCTTTCGAAGACTCCTCGGCGATGGAGGTCGCTGCCTACGAAATCGTACATGCCCCACTTCAGGAGTTTCTGGCAACGCTTCTTCACCTTGTCGCCATACTGGCCCTCGATGCTGAAGA
>ERZ808270.491-NODE-491-length-22700-cov-3.742283_pt1 | contig 22700 bp, 20 predicted proteins | sample MGYA00521082_ERZ808270 | MGnify/ENA primary metagenome ERZ808270 (study PRJEB31516, sample SAMN03275594) | gut metagenome | biome: mammalia-associated habitat; material: feces | host: Papio cynocephalus | place: Kenya | collected 2012-07-27 ... | reverse complement strand
CCGGATCATCCGCTGATTACCATGTCTATGGGGGCAAAAGGAGGGATTTCCCGCGTGGCAGGAGAGTTTTTTGGATCGTGTGTGACCTTTGGAGCAGGCGGACAGGCGAGTGCACCGGGGCAGCTTCCGGTAAAGCAGCTGGAAGAAATACTTCACATTTTACACCAAAGTGTGGATTGACTCTAAATTTGAAGTGTGATATAGTAAATAGGCACTTGTGAAATAAGAGTGCTATGCAGCCGTAGTATAATGGATAGAACGCAGGACTCCGACTCCTGAGATGCGGGTTCGATTCCCGCCGGGTGCAGTATTTTAAGAAACCCAGTGTTTATGCAGATTTGAGAGAATTTGTTGAAAGCACTGGGTTTCTTGTAGTTTTTGAGAGTTCTTTCTGAGACGTTCACGGATATGTTTTACTAGGTAGAATGGAGGTCGTTTGTAATGAAACAGGTTTATCCAGTAATTTTTGTGTTCTAAATGGAGTTTGTTTCCTATATGCACCGCTTTTTTACTAGACGAACAGTATGAGGTGTGGTATCATAAATGGAAAGATGCATTTTTATGGAGGGTTCATATGCAGAATGAAAAATTAAAAAAGTTTACAGACTTTTTTGTGAAATATAGACGTTATTTTTGTGCCGCAGTTTTATTTGTGGTATTGGTTGTGATTCTGGTAAAATGTACTGGTCCGCAGAAAAATCAGAAAGACACACAGAATGGTACAGAAGGTGTTACGCAGGTGACGGAATATCAGGAAATCGGCAAGCTGCAAAAAGATGTGGATCCGGAGCTTGTGACATTGATGGAGAATTATTACTCCGCATATGCCAGCGGCGATACGGAGTCACTGGAGATGATTGCGCAGCCACTCAGTGATAATGAAAAGAGTTATATCACAACCTTTTCTCAGTATTATGAGGATTATCAGAATATCACCTGTTATTCCACTAAGGGAGCCACAGATGATTCCTATCTGGTATCGGTATGCTACGATCTGAAATTTAAAGGCGTGGATACTCCGGCACCGGGAATGGATTTCTTCTATGTAGAAAGAGATGGAAAAGGAAATCTGATTATCAATAATGTATATTCCGCATACAACTTCAATTTCCTGGATCAGGATCTGGATGCAAATCTGTACTCCCTGATTCTGGCATATGAGAAGAGCGATGAAGTAGTTGCATTGCAGAAAAAAGTACAGACAAGTTATGATGAAGCCGTAAAGAGTGATGAAAAACTTGCCAATATGGTTGGTGGAACGCTCCGGAATGCTATGGCAAAATGGAGAGAAACGGTTGTAAGCGATACCGAGAGCCAGACGCAGGAGACCCAGACCACAGAGGCAAAGAAACAGGAAGACAGTCAAAAGAAAGAAGACACGCAGAAGAAAGAAGATACGCAAAAGACTGCGGAAACCCAGACCACAGAGACAAAGAAACAGGAAGACACTCAAAAGAAAGAAGATACCCAAAAGAGCGATTCCAAGAAATCTACAGGAATGGTCAAGACAAAAGATATCTGTAATGTCAGAAAGAGTCCAAGTACAGACGGAGAACTTCTCGGAAAGGTTGACATTGGTGTAGAACTGAAAAAACTTGGAACGGAAGGTGACTGGACAAAAGTAAAATTCCAGGGAAATACCGGATATGTAAAGAGTGATTTGGTAAAGGAAGTCTCCGCTAAGTCAGGTTCCGGCAAGGGAAAAGTAAAGACGAAGGATATCTGTAATGTGCGTAAATCCGCAAGCACGGATGGAAAACTTCTTGGAAAAGTGGATGCGGGAGTAAAATTAGAAAAACTTGGCACCAAGGGTGATTGGACGAAGGTGAAGTTTCAGGGAGAAACCGGATACATTAAGAGTGATTTATTAAAAACGGTAAAATAATAAAGACATCATAAAGAAGCGGAGGCTGTGAGGTCTCCGCGATTTTTGTCAGACAGGAAAGAAACGTGGAAGTCAGAATAAATAAATTTTTAAGTGAAGCGGGGATCTGCTCCCGAAGAGAAGCAGACCGTCAGATTGAAGCTGGAAATGTTACCATCAATGGAAATATTGCACGGATGGGAGATCAGGTATCGGATGGACAGGAGGTATGCTTCTGTGGCAGACCGGTGCAAAAAGAAAAAGAAATGATACTGATCGCACTTAACAAGCCAGCGGGAATTGTCTGTACAGCAGAAAAAAGAGAAAAGAACAATGTTATTGATTTTTTGCATTACCCGAAACGGATTTATCCAATCGGACGTTTGGATAAGGAGTCCGAAGGGCTGCTGCTACTGACAAACAATGGAGAGATCGTTAATAAGATTATGCGTTCCGGCAATATGCATGAAAAGGAGTATCTTGTCACCGTGAATCGTCCGGTCACGGATGCATTCCTGCATGGAATGGCAAATGGAGTTCCGCTTGTGGAACTCAACACGACAACACGCAAATGCAGGGTAGAACGTACAGGGAAAAAACAGTTCCGGATCATTCTGACGCAGGGGCTAAACCGGCAGATCCGGCGAATGTGTGAATATTTTGGTTACCGGGTACAGAAACTGGTACGTGTACGGATCATGAATATTGAACTGGGAGATCTTGCACAGGGAAAATACCGGGATGTCACACCAGAGGAATTTAAAAAACTGCAACAGCTGCTTGCGCATTCAAGCAATCTGCCTGTACGGCCGATGGAAAAAATGCAAAAATCGAAACGGAAACCACGCAATTCTGCCGTACATGGCACGTATACCGTGGTAAATCATCATATAGATAGAGAGAACAAAAATGGAAACAGAAAAGCAACGGATTGAAGAACTGGTCAGACAGTTAAATAATGCATCAGCCGCATACTACAACGGACAGGATGAGATTATGTCAAACTACGAGTGGGATGCTTTGTTTGATGAACTTACCACTCTGGAAAAAGAGACCGGGTATATCATGCCGGACAGCCCGACGCAGAATGCCGGATATGAAGAATCCGGGAGTGGACAAAAAGAACCACATGAGTATCCTGCACTTTCTCTGGCAAAGACAAAGCAGGTGGAAGAATTGCAGCAATGGGCAGGAGACTATCCGATCTGGCTGTCATGGAAGCTGGATGGACTTACACTGGTTCTGACGTATGATAACGGAAATCTTGTGAAAATTCTTACCAGAGGAAATGGAAACCTGGGTACCAACATTACATTTTTAAAGGGTGCTATCGGCGGATTTCCACAAAAGATTTCGTATCAGGGACATCTGGTTGTACGTGGAGAAGCAGCCATATCCTATACGGATTTTGCACAGATCAATGACATGATTGAGGATGACGATGAAAAATATGCAAATCCGAGAAATCTGGCATCCGGGACATTGAATCTGGAGGATCCGGCTGAAGTAAAAGCCCGACATGTCAATTTTCATGCATTTACACTGGTGCATTTGGATGAGCCGATGGTATCCTGGGGAGAGCGAATGCGTTTCCTGGAAGAACTGGGATTTGATGTGGTAGACCGGGAAGCGACAACTGCTGAAAAATTGCCGGAAGCCATAGACCGATGGACAAAAATTGTCGAGAGCGGAAAAATGGACATTCCGGTGGATGGTCTGGTTATCTGTTATGATGATACGGATTATGCGGCATCGGGAAGCGTGACCGGACACCATGCGACACGCGCCGGTTTTGCGTTCAAATGGCAGGATGAGGCCGTGGATACAAAACTAAAATATATCGAATGGTCGTGTGCAGTGTCCACAATTTCGCCGGTTGCCGTGTTTGAACCGGTGCAGATTGAGGGGACAACGGTATCGAGAGCATCGCTATGCAATATCAGCGAGATCGAGCGCCTGGGAATTGGAAAAGAGTGTACACTTTCCGTGATCAAAGCCAATAAGATTATTCCGAAATGTATTGCGGTAAAAGATGCGGTAGGTGCTCCTGAGATTCCGTCCGAATGTCCGGTGTGTCATGCACCGACAGCGGTACATGTGAGCGAGAACAGTGGTACAAAGACACTGCATTGTACCAATCCAGACTGTACAGCCAAAAATGTCAAGAAATTTACCCGTTTCGTCAGCAAGTGGGGGATGGATATCGATGGGCTTTCCATTCAGACAATGCTTCGTTTTATGAATGCAGGATTTATCCATGAATTTGCAGATATTTTCCGGTTGAAAGAGCATTTCGGAGAGATCAGCCAGATGGAGGGCTTCGGTGAAAAATCTGTGGCAAATATGGAGCAGTCCATTGAAAAAAGCAGACAGGTACATCCGGTCAACTTTATATTTGCCCTGTGCATACCGCTGATCGGTGTGGACGCCGGAAAGAAAATTGTCGCCTCCATTGGATTTGACGGATTTTTGGACCGCCTGCATCAGGGAGTTGGTTTTGAAGATATTGAGGGAATCGGAGCGGAGCGTTCCCGCTCGATTGTAACCTGGTATCAGAATGAGAAAAACAGGAGTGGTTTTGAAGATTTACTCCATGAGCTTTCGATAGAGCATGTAGAAGTGCAGGATACTTCTTCCGGCAGCTGTGCGGGACTGAGTTTTGTGATCACCGGAGATGTGCATCACTATAAAAACAGGGATGAATTTAAGGCGTATGTAGAGAGCCAGGGCGGAAAAGTGACAGGAAGTGTCTCAAAAAAGACAGCATATCTTGTCAACAATGATGTAGAATCTGCATCATCCAAGAATCGTAAGGCAAAAGAATTGGGAATTCCAATTATTTCCGAAGATACATTTATAGAAAAATTTGGTGGGAGGTAGAAAAAGTTATGCCAATCAGAACACAAAGTGATCTGCCTGCAAAGGAGATTCTCGAACAGGAAAATATTTTCGTGATGGATGAGACCCGTGCGATGCATCAGGATATTCGTCCGATCAATATCGTGATTCTGAACCTAATGCCACTGAAAGAAGATACTGAATTACAGATTTTCCGGTCATTGTCCAATACTCCGTTGCAGGTAGATGTATCGCTGCTTGTACCGGCATCCCATGCATCCACCCATACATCCAAGAGCCATCTGAACAAGTTTTATCAGACATTTCAGGAGATTAAATACCAGTATTTTGATGGGCTGATCATTACCGGTGCACCGGTGGAACAGATGAAATATGAAGAAGTCGATTACTGGGATGAAGTGTGCGAGATTATGGAGTGGTCCAAAAAGCATGTGACATCAACCCTGCATTTGTGCTGGGGGGCACAGGCTGCGCTTTATTATCATTACGGAATCCCGAAATATGATCTGGAGCAGAAAATGTTTGGGGTATTCCGACATCATGTAATGAATCGCAAGATCCCGATGGTACGTGGATTTGATGATTACTTTTATGCTCCGCATTCCCGGCATACCGAGGTCCGGGAGGAAGATATTTTAAAGCATGAAGAACTGACGATTCTGGCAAAGTCAAAAGAGGCGGGGGTTTTTCTGGTCATCAATCAGGATGGCAGCCAGATTTTTGTGATGGGACACCCGGAATATGACAGAATGACACTGGACAGTGAATATAAGCGTGATATGGAGAAAGGATTGCCGATTACGCTTCCGTGTAACTATTATCCGGAGGATGATCCGACACAGCGGCCGATGTTACAGTGGAGATCACATGGAAACATTCTTTATGCGAATTGGCTGAATTATTACGTTTATCAGCAGACGCCGTATGAGTTCATCAATACCGATGAAATTATTGGAAAATAGCGGGTTTGAGAGGCTTTGGTAATAATATTAAAAACGAAAAAAATAGGGACAGGTAGAAATTCATCTACTTGTCCCTAAATTATTTTTACAACATCTGTCAGTTCTAAGGTGAAGTAAATTGATAGTTTATTATAAGTTAGCGAATATACTAAAAGAACGCAAAATGCAATGGAAAGATTTATGTGAAGCAGGAATTTCTGGAAACACACCAACCGAAACATACTATGCAGACCCATACACAAACACGCTCTACAATTCTGCCGGAAGAGAAATGGTACACGGTTTCTTACGGATTGTAGCGTTCATGCTGTTTAAAAATATAATAGCGGTAGAGAACGCAAACGGAGAGCTCGTATACTACTCACGGAAATTAAAATCCTCTTGACAATATGGGAAAATTGCCATATTATCCTCATATAGAAACTACATCGGAGTAAATTTATGAGTGAATTTAAAGCAGAATTTTACAAGACAAAGGACGGGAGCAAACCTGCAAGGGAATTTATGCTTTCGCAAGAAACTAAAATGAAAGCAAAATTGTTTGGATTAGTTGATATGTTAGAACAATATGGAAATCAACTACGAGAACCGTATAGCAAATCATTGGGAGATGGTATTTTTGAAATCCGTGCGAAAGTTGGAACGGATGTAACAAGGGTGTTGTATTTTTTCTACTATGAAGGGAGAATAATATTAACTAATGGATTTGTTAAGAAAACTCAAGAAACACCGTCAAGCGAAATCAAAAAAGCAAAACAATGTCGCGAAGAATTTTTAGAAAGGAGTGGTAAATAATGAGCGAATTTCAAGAATTATTACAGGAACAGTTAAAAAATCCTAAATTTAAAAAAGAGTGGGATGACATCCAGCCAGAAATGGATGTCATCCGTGCTATGATTGATGCACGTATTGAGCAGAATTTAACGCAAAAAGAACTTGCTGCACGTACAGGAATAGATCAGGCAGATATAAGCAAACTGGAAAATGGAACTAGAAACCCAAGTTTAAAATTATTAAAGAAACTTGCTTCTGGATTGGGAATGCAGTTAAAAATTGAATTTGTACCAATGCAAACATTACGGAAATAGCCTACATTACTGCTTTATGTAGGCGAAGCGAAAACATAAATAATCCGATTTATATAGCATCTAACGGAAATTAAAATCTGTTAGGTGCTATTTTTATGCCCAAAATTAAGGTGGAAACGAACCATGAAAACAAAAATCATGTAATGAACTGATTAGTAGTGGATTAATAGAGATTGTTGGAAAGGAATACATGCTGACAGCTAAGGTTTACGAAGCATTAAAGTCAGATGTAGAATATACAAGAGATAAGACAGTCCAGTATATCAAGGCTAAAAATATGATTTTAGAGTATTTACAGACGAATGACCAGATAACATCTGCTAAGATACAGGAGATGTGTGGATTTACTAAACAACAGGCAAGAAGTGTTATTGATAAGATGAGAAGTGAGAAATTGATTAACTTAAAAGGCAAAGGACCGGCAGCCAGATATGTTATATTTGATGGATTGAGTGATAATTGAGTTTTGGTAAACTAAAACTCAATAAAAAACTCAATTTAAACTCGTTATAATAAAATACAGACATATGAACAGACACCAGTTTACAACTTTATAAATGATGGGTAGGTGCTGACGCAGAAGACCAGATAATCAATGAAAGATCTGCATAGCACCATAAGTGTGCGGTAAAGGCGAAGCTGGAGATTTCCTGGATGGACAGGAAAAATTTTTGCAGGTTGCACAGCTGTTGCAAAGTTGTTTGAGATTTGCGTGTGTTTTTGTATCCAGACGCAGGATAAGGGTTGCTGTTTTCAAAGGCCGGAGCATCTGGCCTTCGGTAAGCTCGATCGCGTCTGGTGCAAGGCGTTCATAGATCTGTGGAAGCAGATCAAGGGAATAGGTATCTCCCAGAAAAGACAATTCTGCAAGATACAGGCTGCTTTGCGTTTCTACCACATGTGCAAACTCCTCATATGCCTGTGATAAGAGCATCAGGCTGATGCAATCCACAATGTAAGCTTCCTGAATCTGCTCATGATTCAGATACAATTCCGACAGTTCATCTACACCATTTCCAAGTGTTACAAATCCATAGGCATAGTGAGAAAACGAAACCTCATCCAAATCCTGATCCAGAGAGTAATACGCATAGGATTCTATCAGTGGCAGAAGTGCCATATAGATTGCCTGTATGTGCGGCAGATCGGACGATGAAAAATGAAAACGGTCGCAAAAGTCTTTCCAGTCATCAGAGGATAATCTGGGGGTAAGTTTACATTTCATGGGAGGGTTCCTCCTTATCGGAAGCTGCCATAACAGCAGTGATTTCATGAAAACGGCTTGTGATCTTATCGTAGTTATTACGCTGATGAGGAAAACCGCAGTGTATACAGGATTTGATACCGCTTTCTAAAAATTCACAGTTGCCACCACAGGATTTTCCGAGTGTATAGAGAGGACAATAGCAAAACAGGCAGTTAAAGTCCTTTTCCGGTATCCCTTTATGACACGGAAAGTACTCACATTTTTTATTCTGAAAAAATTTATAATATTCACTCATAATGTTATGATCCCCTCATAGTCTGGTGATGAAATCAACGAAAAAGCATGCACCTTCCATTATGGATTGCAGTTTTTACAAGGCGAATACCCGTCTTTGATCAGTTTGTTGCGGGAGCCCTTGTAATTTTTTTTGTTTTTACTGCTCATCTGTTTTACCGAGTGGCATCCCGGTTTGTGAAACTTCTTCGTATTGGTATTTAAGACATAGGTTCCGGATGCATTTGCTTTGGAAGACCCTTTTTTGTTCTGACTGCTTTCTGCTTTTTTCGAAAGATGGCTGTCCCCGGTGGCGTAGTTAATGGTAACGCCCGGTTGTACATTGTAGCAGTAAACACAGAAAGAAAGTCCTTTTCCATGATCTTCCACAGAGTAAGCTTCCATCAAAACGCCGGAAGCAACCAGATTGCTGCCCTCAAAAACAGGTGTTACACGATACAGCACATGATTTTTGGTCTTATCTATGTATTGTGCTGTCTGGGTTTCATAAGGCAGCATGCCTTCATTATTCATGTAACGGGTGCCGGTGATCAGATTCTTTTTGTTGGCATTTTCTGCGGTAAGGCAATAAGCGATGAGATGACAGCGGTTATACAGATAGTTGCCATCCACGACACCATTGTATTTGACGGTGTGCCAGCCGGATGGCCGGATCTGGCCGATTTCCCCGCGTTTTTTGGTCGGCATGGTGTCTTTGCTCACATTGGCATAGGCCACACCGCATCGTCCAAGTTTATCGAGCTTATGGTAGGACTCAAAGGTTTTGGTATTTTGTTTTTCCCGGCTGGTGAAATATGGTTTATTTCCGTGTACAGCGACAGAAGATTTTCCGCTGTATTTTGGAACTTCTTTGATGGAAAAACTGTCTTTTGTGTTCTTTTTGGCAGCTTGTGCAGTCGTAATAAGCGCTGCAGAATTGGAACTTGTATCAGAAATGAGTGGTACAGGTACAAAAGCTACGGAAAAGGCAAGTAAAACAGCAAGCAAAGAAGTCCTGCATTTCGTGAAGTGTAATCGTTTCATGGGATTTCCTCCTTCTTCCGTTATGAATTGTTTTTTATAGTATAGCATAAAAGAAAGAATTTTTGGGGGAAAGGGGGAAAATCCCATAGATTGGAAAATCAGCTCCGGATATTCTGATGCTGTAACCGGAACTGTTTCGGGGTCATCTGATAGCGCTTTTTAAAGGTGCGGATCAGATGGCTGCAATCGGCAAAGCCGGTTTCTCCTGCAATATAACTCAAATCATGGCTGGTAAATAAAAGGAGATTTTCCACTTTGCTCAGCCGCACAAATTCGATATACTGTTTGCAGCTTTGTCCGTAGTATTTGCGAAACTGTCGGGCAAAGTAGGAATAACTCATATGATACGTGCGCGCTAAAGATTCAATATTGATGTTTTCCTGGGAATGGTCATCGATATACATCAAAACATTCTGCATCGTTTCTTCCTCCACTTCCGGGATCTGATCCGTGTCAAAAGAAATTCCATGTTCCAGCCAGAAGCGCAGCAGCTGTACGATCAGCCGGGCAAACTGGGCATAAACATAGGCATCATATCCGTAACGTTTTTCCTGCACTTCCTTTAAGATATCTGTAAAAAACAGTTCTGCCGGAAAATCAGGCAGATTGTCCGAATCAAAAACGAGCGGAGGCTTTGTACTGTTTAAAATCTGGTGAAAAGCAAAGTTTAAATTTGGCAGATAATTCTCGGAAAGTTTTATGCGGTTGAGATTGAATTTGCAGCAGATGTAAACATAAGGCTTATCACCGGTATGATAGATCGAATGCATTGCCTGCGGAGGAAATACGATGAACGCTCCTTTTTTCAGGAGACAGGTATTGTCATTACAGCTGACCGTTACAGATCCTTCCTGTACATAGATAAGTTCCAGAAAATAGTGCCAGTGGGAGGAAACGGGACTTTCCCAGTAGCCGGTGCCGCAGTAAAAGGCTTCGATCGGGGAACGCAGCATATCACTGTATTCAAATAAATTATCGCTCATATAAACCTCCTGTCAGCCAAAACAAAAATCGGAAAAATAGAATAGATTTGTTCTATTTTTGTATGATCGTATTATATCATATTCCAAAAATAATTGATACAATAACAGAAATTTGACAAAAGACAGAGGGGGTTGTGATGAAAAAGGAAAAAGAAACATTGTTTCCAAAGACAAAATTACAGTGGCTGTGGGAAAATATGAAAGGCAGACGCGGACTATATGTGATCGGTATGTTAGGAACCATCGTTTACAATATTCTGCAGCTGACTGTGCCATATTATTCCGGAAAGATCGTAGATCTGTTCTTAAGCGGTGCCCATGCACGGGAAAATATGAGGACAAATAGCGATTTGTTCTATCATCTGCTGATCCTGATGATTGCATTTACCGTACTCCGCGGTGTGATCGTCTATGGGGATTGCATGATTTACGAGCATGTGTCACAGACGGTACTGTACCGCGTGCGCAATTTTTTGTATGACAAAATCCAGAGACAGGATATGACTTTTTACAGCACATACCGTACCGGAGACCTGATGACGCGTGTCACGGGCGATCTGGATGCGGTGCGTCACATGGTTGCGTGGGTGATCCGCATGGTGATCGAATCGTTTTCCCTGTTCGGCGTGGTGGCAATTTACTTCTTTTACATGAACTGGAAGATGGCCATTAGTCTGTTAATTATTTCGCCGTTTGTGTTTTTTATTATTTATCTGTTCAAAAACAAGGTGGCGCCGATGCACGCGAAACTGCGTGAAAAACTGGCACAGATGAATACCTATGCACAGGAAAATATTTCCGGAAACCGCGTGGTAAAAGCGTTTGCCAGGGAAGCATATGAGATTGAAAAATTTGACCGGGCAAACAAAGATTATGCAGAGACGAACAAAGAGACCAGCATGGTATGGTTGAAATTTTTCCCGTATGTGGAAAGCATTGCAAACCTTATGCCGGTAGTGATGTTGGCTGTGGGCGGTGTTTTTCTGATTCGGGGAGAACTGACGATGGGAGATTATGTGGCATTTTCCGGACTGATCTGGGCAATTGCCAACCCGATGCGCCAGATGGGAAATATCATGAATGAATTTCAGCGGTTCTCGGCCGCATCTAAAAAGGTGATGGAGATCTATTATTCCGAGCCAAAGATCAAAGATGCTCCGGATGCAGTTGCACATCTGGACCGCTTCGATGGGAAAATCGAATTCCGGGATGTATCCTTTCAGTACGAAGATGGAGATCTTCCGGTGCTACATGATATCAGCTTTACTGTAAGACCAGGAGAGACCATTGCAATCATGGGGGAGACCGGCTGTGGAAAGACTTCCCTGATCAACCTGATCCCACGGTTTTATGAGCCGACGAAAGGGGAAGTGCGGATTGATGATATACCGGTGCAAAAATTGAAACTTGCCGACCTGCGCAAACAGATTGGACTTGCCACACAGGATGTGCTGTTGTATTCCGACACGATCGAGGGAAACATTGCCTACGGAGACAGCAGCATTGATCTCGAAGAAGTGGAAAAATTCGCAAAATATTCTGCGGCATCTGATTTTATTTCAAAGATGCCGGAAGGATATGATACAGTGGTCGGAGAGCGCGGCGTAGGACTTTCCGGCGGGCAGAAACAGCGAATTTCCCTGGCAAGAGCACTGGCGGTGCGGCCTTCGATTCTGATTCTGGACGATACGACCTCTGCGGTAGATATGGAAACGGAAAAACAGATTCAGGAAGCACTGCGGCATCTGGATTTTCCGTGCACGAAAGTAATTATTGCACAGCGGATTTCCACTACGATGATGGCGGATAAGATTTTGGTCATGCAGCATGGACGGATTACGGAGATGGGAAGTCATGACGAACTGATGGCAAAAAAGGGATATTATTATGAACTGGTACAGCTGCAGACCGGCGAAGATCTGGTATAGGGGGTGAGAAAATGGCAAAAAATACATATAAGCAGGATGAAATCTTAGAAGAACCGTTTGACATCCGGCATTTGCTCCGGGCGTCATCCTATATTAAAAAATACCGCAAGGGCATGATGATCGCGATCGTACTCAGCGGAATCGGAGGAGCGTTTGGATACGTGGCACCGATGATTATTCAGCGGGCACTTGATATTGCAATTCCGGATAAAAATATGAGGCTGTTATTTTCTCTGGTGGCGGCGCTGATTGCCATCTATGTGGTCAGCGTGATCTTTACCACGATCCGCAGCCGGATTATGGTGGATGTCAGTCAGGATATTATTTATGATATCCGTAAAGATCTGTTTGAACATCTACAGGAACTTCCGTTTCAGTATTACGATGACAGACCGCATGGAAAGATTCTGATCCGGGTGGTCAATTATGTCAATTCCGTATCGGATATGCTGTCAAACGGACTGATCAATATTGTATTGGAAGCATTCAATCTGCTGTTTATCATTATTTTTATGTTTATGGTAGATGTACAGATGGCACTGGTTGTATTGTGTGGAGTTCCCGTGCTTGCTGTCTTTATGTTCTGGATCAAAAATAAGCAGAGAAAGGCATGGCAGGCCGTATCCAACAAGAACTCAAACTTAAATGCGTATCTGCAGGAAAATATTGTGGGTGCGCGGATTACCCAGATTTTTGCACGTGAGGATGAAAATGCAAAAATCTTCAACGGACTTTCCAAAGAATGCAGACGGACCTGGAATACCGCTGTGCGTTATTCGAACCTTGTATGGCCGGGTATTGATACCATTTCTGTGTTTGTCCGTGCTGCCATCTTTTTGTTCGGCCTTGTCATTTTCGGGCAGGGAAATAAGTCGCTGGGAACGATCGTGGCAATTTCCAGTTATGCTTCGTATTTCTGGCAGCCGATCATGAACCTTGGAAATATATTCAATAATTTTATCAATAATATTGCGTATCTGGAGCGAATTTTTGAGACCATCGATGAGCCGGTTACGGTAAAAGATGCAGAGCATGCAATCGAGATGCCAAAGATCCGGGGAAAAGTCACATTTGATCATGTGACCTTTGCCTATGATGAGACAAAAACGGTATTAAAAGACGTATCCTTTACGGTAAATCCTGGGGAGAGTGTTGCACTTGTAGGACCGACCGGAGCCGGAAAGAGCACCATCGTCAATCTGATTTCGCGGTTTTATAATGTAAACGGTGGAAAGGTACTGATTGATGATCAGGATATCGCAGACGTAACCATTCATTCCCTCCGCGCACAGATGGGCATTATGATGCAGGACAGTTTTATTTTTTCCGGAACAATTGCAGACAATATCCGGTACGGAAAATTAGATGCCACACAGGAGGAAATCGAAAAAGCGGGAAAAATTGTCTGTGCGGATGCCTTTATCCGGGAAATGCAGGATGGATATGAGACACAGGTGCGGGAGCGTGGTTCCATGCTTTCCCAGGGACAGAAACAGCTGATTTCTTTTGCAAGAACACTGCTTTCGGATCCGGCAATTTTAATCCTTGACGAGGCAACTTCGAGCATTGACGTGCAGACAGAAAAAGCATTGCAGACCGGACTAAACCGGATGCTTGAAGGCAGAACTTCCTTTATCATTGCACACCGGCTGTCCACGATCCGGGGATGCGATAAGATTATGTATATTGACGATGGCGGAATCGCAGAGGCAGGAACGCATGAGGAACTGATGAAAAAGAAAGGCAGATATTATAAACTGTATACGGCACAAAAATCTTTTCACTAAAATAAACGAAAAGAGTCAAAAGTACTAGGAATTATCCCCCTTTTATGTTACCATAATAAGTGTAATTTATTATGAACAGAAGGGGGATACTTATATGGCAAAAGAACTAGTTGCGATGTTGCTTGCCGGAGGCCAGGGGTCCAGATTATATGCACTGACACAGAAGCTTGCAAAGCCTGCAGTTCCGTTTGGGGGAAAGTACCGTATCATCGATTTTCCACTGTCGAACTGCGTAAATTCAGGAATTGATACGGTGGGTATTCTGACCCAGTATCAGCCGTTTGTATTAAACGAGTATATTGGAAATGGCCAGCCATGGGATTTGGATCGTCTTTACGGAGGTGTGCATGTACTTCCACCGTACCAGAAAGCATCGGGGTCTGACTGGTACAAGGGTACGGCAAATGCCATTTATCAGAATATTGCTTTTATTGAGCGCTATGATCCGCAGTATGTGATTATTCTCTCTGGAGACCAGATCTGCAAACAGGATTACAGCGATTTCCTTGAGTTCCACAAGCAGAAAGGGGCAGAATTTTCTGTCGCAGTCATGGAAGTGCCGTGGGAGGATGCTTCCCGTTTCGGTCTGATGGTAGCAGACGAGGATGACAAGATTACCGAGTTCCAGGAGAAGCCAAAGGAGCCGAAGTCCAATCTTGCATCCATGGGAATTTACATATTTAACTGGGATATTTTAAAGAAATATCTGATCGAGGATGAAGCAGATCCGACTTCCGAGAATGATTTCGGAAACAATATCATTCCAAATCTTCTGCGTGACGGAAGAAAGATGTATGCCTATCATTTCAATGGATACTGGAAGGATGTAGGAACGATTCCGTCGCTGTGGGAAGCAAACATGGAAGTGCTCGATCCGGAGCACAGTGGAATTGACCTGTTTGATGAGAACTGGAAAATCTATAGCAGAAACAGTGGTATGACCGGTCACCGGATCGGAGAGAATGCCGTGCTGGATAACTGTCTGATTACCGATGGATGTAATATCAAGGGCACCGTCAGACATTCCATCCTGTTTTCGGGTGTCACGGTGGAAGAAGGTGCTGTTGTAGAAGATGCCGTTGTCATGGGACACTCCACGATCAAGGCAGGAGCAGTTGTCAGACACTGTATCATTGCAGAAAACGCGACCATCGAAGAAGATGCCGTTGTGGGAGCCAAGCCGGAAGGAGAAGGAATCGGAGAGGTTGCCACAATTGCAGCAGATGTGACGATCGGAAAAGGAGCCAAAATTGGTCCGAGCGCTATGATTTATGAAGATGTGAAGGAGGGTGAGGAGCAATGTTAAATTCAAAGACAGAGGCATTGGGAATTATTTTCCCGAACAGCTATGATGCAATGGTGCCGGATCTGGTTTCGGAGCGCCTCATGGCATCCATTCCATTTGCCAGCAGATACCGCATGTGCGATTTTATTCTTTCCAGCATGGTACACAGCGGAATTGACAATATTTCTATTATCGTAAGAAAAAATTACCATTCTCTGCTGGATCATCTCGGCGCCGGCCGTGAGTGGGATCTGGTCCGCAAAAATGGAGGATTGAATATCGTTCCTCCGTTTGCACAGAAACAGGTCAAGGTATTCGAGGGACGCATCGAGGCACTCGAGAGTCTGCGCGGATATCTGTTAAAGCAGCCACAGAAGTATGTCATTATGACCGATGCCAATATTGCCATCAATTTTGATTTCAATGAACTTTTGGATGCGCATATCAAGAGTGGTGCGGATGTGACCATGATGTACCGCAAGCAGGAAATCCCGAAGGCATTTATCCGTCAGAGCAGGGACCGCATGGATTTATATTATGCACTCGGTATGAACGGAGACCGCGTCAGCAAGATTTACATCAACCCGACCGAAGAGGGGGAGATGAATTTCAGTATGAACATTTATGTGGTAGAACGCGAGTTCCTGATTCAGATGATTGATGATGCGTATGTACATGGACATACATATTTTGTACGTGACCTTCTGGACAGACAAATTGACCGGCTGGACATCCGCGGGTTCTGTTACGATGGCTATGTGGTCAATATCCATGATACCCAGAGCTATTTTGAAGAAAATATGCGTCTGTTAAAGGAAGAAAACTTAAATGCACTGTTTTCTCCAAACCAGATTTACACCAAGATCCGTGACGATAACCCGACCCGTTATATCAACGGAGCCAAAGCAAAGAATGTTATGGTTGCCGATGGCTGTGTGATCGAGGGAGAAGTCGAAAACAGCGTCCTGTTCCGAGGCGTTCATGTCGGAAAAGGTGCAAAAGTAAAGAACTGTGTACTGATGCAGGATACCGTCGTAGAAGACAATGCAAGTGTGGAATACGTGATTACCGACAAGAATGTACGTGTCACAGAGGGCAAGTCACTGACCGGAAATGAATCATATCAGGTATATGTTGCCAAGGGGCAGGTCGTATAATTTTATGCTTTCCAAATAATACAGAGTCTGTTATAATAAGCAAAGATAAAATACTGAGGAGGCAATTGTATTATGGCTGATAGCAGAAAAACAGTTCAGATAAAATCAGATCCTGTCGGGGATGTCCGTATCGCAGATGAAGTCGTTGCGATTATTGCAGGACTTGCAGCAACAGAAGTAGATGGTGTCAGTTCCATGGCGGGAAACATCACAAACGAAATTGTCAGCAAGCTCGGCATGAAGAACCTTTCTAAGGGAATCATGATTGAAATCATGGACAATGAAGTAAAGGTTGATGTTGCCATCAATATTGCATATGGTTACAGCATCCCGGAAGTCTCTGCCAAGGTACAGGATAAAGTAAAGGCTGCCATTGAGAATATGACAGGCCTGACAGTCGCTGTTGTCAATGTCCGTATCGCAAGTGTTGATATGGGAACTGATAATTAAATCTTTGTATTCGAAACAGAATATGGTATAATAAAGGATGTCTAAACGAAAGACATCCTTTATTTTTAAGCGAGGAGAGAAGATGACAAGAAGAGAGTTAAGAGAAAATGTATTTAAGATGCTTTTCCGTGTAGAATTTTTTGATGCGGGAGAACTGTCAGAACAGCTGGTATTGTTTGGTGAGGAAGTCGATCATGTGACCGATCAGGATTTTAAGTATATCGCGGAGCGTTATCGCGACATTTACAATCATCTGTCGGAGATTGACGAGGCAATCAACGAAGCTGCAAAAGGCTGGAAGACAACCCGTATGGGAAAAGTGGATCTGGCATTGATCCGTCTGGCGGTATATGAGATCCGCTACGACGATGAGATTCCATTTAAGGTTGCGGTCAATGAGGCTGTGGAACTGGCAAAACAGTACGGAACCGATGATTCACCGGCATTTGTCAATGGAATTCTTGCAAAATTTGCAGAATGATGAAACACGTATATTCGGTAGGACAGGTAAATAAATACATTAAAAATATGTTCGCTCAGGACTTTATGCTGCACCATATCAGCATCAAGGGAGAGGTATCTAATTGTAAGTATCACTCCAGCGGGCATATTTATTTTACAATGAAAGATGCAGACGGAACGATAAACGCGATCATGTTTGCGGGAAGCCGCAGGGAAGGATTGAAATTCCCGATGAAAGAGGGCGACCGCGTGGTTGTGACCGGCTCGGTGGAAGTGTATGAAAGAGATGGCAGATACCAGATCTATGCACGAACGATTGAACGGGACGGAGAAGGAAATCTGTATCTGAAATTTGAAGCGTTAAAGCGGGAGCTTGAAGAGATGGGAATGTTTGCAGAGGAATACAAACAGCCCATTCCCACCTATGTAAAAACGGTGGGGATCGTTACGGCTCCGACCGGAGCGGCGATTCAGGATATCCGCAATATTGCTGGGCGCAGAAACCCTTATGTGCAGCTGATTCTCTGCCCGGCTCTGGTGCAGGGAGAGGATGCGGCGCCATCGATTGTCAATGGAATTCATGCACTCGAACAGATCGATGTGGATGTGATCATTGTCGGACGAGGCGGTGGATCGATTGAGGATCTGTGGGCATTTAACGAAGAGATTGTGGCAAGGGCCATTTTTGACTGCCGGATTCCGGTAATTTCTGCGGTTGGTCATCAGACGGACTGGACGATTGCAGATTATGTGGCGGATCTGCGGGCACCGACTCCTTCTGCGGCAGCAGAACTGGCCGTGTTTGATTATCGGCAGGTAAAGCAGGAGCTGCTTGGCATGCGGCAGCAGATGGACAAAGAACTCCGCAGGAAAGTAACCGTGGCGAGAAACCACCTGGAGCACCAGCGCATGCGCCTGCACTATCTCAGTCCGCAGCAGCGGATGAATGAAAATCGGCGTAGAGTGGCAGAGTATGAAGAGAAGCTGACCGGGCGTATGATGGAATTGCTGCGCGAGCGCAGACACCGGCTGGCACTTCTGGCAAGCACGCTGGAGAGTTATTCTCCGGTAAAAAAACTCAGTGGTGGGTACGCATTTGTGGAGGATGAGAACCATCAGGCACTGCGGAGCATTCACCAGGTACAGAAAAAAGATACGGTGCAGATCCATTTGCTGGATGGCACGCTGACGGCAACGGTGACAGAAGTTCAAGCGGCCGAAGGAGTAAAAAATGAGTGATGAATTAGAAAATAAGGAACCGGGACTGGAGGAACGATTTGCAAAAATCGATTCCATTCTGGATGAGATGGAAGACGAGAACGTAACTTTGGACCGGTCGTTTGCATTATACAAAGAGGGACTGGAACAGATCAAAGCAGCCGGCCAGTCTTTGGATACGATAGAAAAGGCTATGCTTGTATTGAACCAGGACGGAGAATTGGAGGAATTCTGATGGAGATCAGACAGGAAATGAAACGCAGAGCGGCAGATATTGAAGCACGGATCGCACCGTTTCTGCCACAGGAAAAGGGATTTCAGCAGACCGTGCTGGATGCAATGGAATACAGTGTTTTTGCAGGCGGAAAGCGTCTGCGGCCGATGCTGATGGAAGCATCTTACCAGATGTTTGACGGAACAAACCCGGCAATCGATGATTTTATGGCAGCGATCGAGATGATTCACACTTATTCGCTGATCCATGATGACCTTCCGGCGATGGATAACGATGAATACCGGCGCGGAAAAAAGACGACCCACGCCGTATACGGGGAGGCAATGGCAATCCTTGCGGGGGATGCCCTTTTAAATTATGCGTTTGAGACCGTGGCCGCAGCGCTGATCCGGAACGAAGGAGACTGGCGGATTGCCAGAGCTTTTTCTGTGCTGGCACAAAAAGCAGGCGTATACGGGATGATCGGTGGCCAGGTGGTTGACGTGGAGAGCGAGAAAACCGGACAGACCATCGACCGCAACCGGCTGGACTTTATCTATCGGTTAAAAACCGGAGCGCTGATCGAGGCTTCGCTTATGATCGGAGCTATTTTGGCAGGTGCGGATGAAGTGTCAGTCGCACGTATGCAGGAAGCCGGTGCGAAGCTGGGACTTGCCTTTCAGATTCAGGATGATATTCTCGATGTCACGGGATCTTTTGAAAAACTCGGTAAGCCAATCGGCAGTGATGCGGAAAATGAGAAGGCAACCTATGTGACATTTGAGGGGCTGGAACAGGCCAAAAAGGATGTAGAGCGGCTTTCTGGGGAAGCAGTAAAAATATTGGATGAATTCGCAGGAGAGCATACGTTTCTGCATGACCTGTTTTTATATTTGATCAACAGAGATCATTAATTTTTCGAGGGCAGCATGGTTTTAGATCGGATAAAAAAAGTAAATGATATCAAACAACTAAACGAGGAAGAACTGGCAGAGCTACAGGAAGAGATCCGGGATTTCTTAATAGAAAATATTGCAAAAACCGGAGGGCATCTGGCGTCGAATCTGGGTGTGATTGAACTGACGATGGCGCTTCATCTGTCCTTTGACTTAACGAGGGACCGGATCATCTGGGATGTCGGACATCAGTCCTATACGCATAAGATTTTAACCGGACGTAAGTCCGGGTTTGCCACCTTACGGCAGTACGGCGGGATGAGCGGTTTTCCAAAGACACAGGAAGATCCGGCGGATGCATTCAATACCGGGCACAGTTCCACTTCCATTTCCGCAGGACTTGGCATGGCGCAGGCAAGGGAACTGACCGGTGACAATTATTATGTGGTCTCTGTGATTGGAGACGGAGCACTGACCGGTGGTATGGCCTACGAAGCAATGAACAATGCTTCGCGCATGAAGACCAATTTTATTATCATATTAAACGACAATCAGATGTCGATCTCTGAAAATGTGGGAGGAATGACCCAGTATCTGAATTCTTTCCGCACCTCGGATGCATATTTAGATTTAAAAGACGGTGTGACAAATTCACTGAACCGGATTCCGGTTGTAGGAGAGCGGATGGTCAAACGTATCCGTAATGCCAAAAGCGGTATCAAACAGCTGTTTGTTCCGGGAATGTTTTTTGAAAATATGGGCATCACCTATTTAGGACCGGTGGACGGCACCAATGTGAAAGAAATCCGAAAAGTGCTTGCGGAAGCAAAGCGTGTGCGCGGTCCGGTGTTGGTTCATGTGCGTACGGTCAAGGGAGAGGGATATCTTCCTGCCGAGCGCCATCCGGCGCGTTTCCACGGAACGGGACCGTTTGACATTGATACCGGTGTTCCGCTGTATCATCAGGAAAAAGCGCATTACACGGATGTATTCTCCACGGTCATGCGCAAAATGGGAGAGAGGGAGCCGAAGGTGGTTGCAATTACGGCAGCGATGGCAGACGGAACCGGCTTAAAGAGATTTAAAAATCTTTTCCCGGACCGTTTCTTTGACGTGGGAATTGCGGAGGAACATGCAGTAACGTTCGCGGCCGGTATGGCAAAGGCGGGACTCAAACCGGTATTTGCGGTGTATTCCTCCTTTTTGCAGCGTGCCTATGACCAGGTGTTACATGATGTGTGTGCACAGAATCTGCCGGTTGTATTTGCCGTAGACCGTGCGGGATTAGTCGGAAAAGACGGTGCCACGCATCAGGGAATTTTTGACCTGTCGTATCTGTCGAGTATTCCGAATCTGACGGTTATGGCTCCGAAAAACAAATGGGAGCTTTCCGATATGCTTAAGTATGCGATCGCTGCAGAGGAACCGATGGCGATCCGCTATCCGCGCGGAGAAGCCTGCGATCTCTGGAAAGATCAGCGGGCACCGATTCAAAAAGGCTGTGCGGAAGTACTCGCCGAGGGTACAGAGGTTGCACTTTTTGCGATCGGTTCGATGGTGGAAACGGCCTGGCAGGTAAAAGATAAACTGGCAGAAAAAGGAATCTCTGCAACGGTGGTAAATGCAAGATTTGCCATGCCACTGGATAAAAACTGTGTGCGGAAACTGGCAGAATCCCATCCGCTTCTTGTGACGATGGAAGAGAATGTGGCAAGCGGGGGATTTGGAGAGCATGTGGCTGCATTTCTGGAGGAAGAAGCACTGCATACAAAGGTCCTTAGGATTGCAATTTGCGACTGCTTTGTGGAGCACGGAAGTGTCGGGGAATTAAAGAAAGCACTGGGACTGGATGCAGATTCCGTGACGGAAAAAATATTAGCAAAATTACCGGAGGAATTATGAAAGAACGATTGGATGTACTTCTTGTAAAACGTGGTCTGGCACCATCGCGGGAAAAGGCAAAGACCATGATTATGGAGGGCAATGTATTTGTCAACAATAACCGGGAGGACAAAGCGGGAAGCACTTTTGCAGAGGATGCTCCGATTGAGATTCACGGAAATACATTAAAATATGTCAGCCGCGGCGGTCTGAAACTGGAAAAAGCAATGACACATTTTGCCATTTCCTTAGATGGCATGGTGTGCATGGATATCGGAGCTTCAACTGGCGGGTTTACGGACTGCATGCTGCAGAACGGGGCCAAGAAAGTGTATTCCGTCGATGTGGGATATGGCCAGTTTGCATGGAAACTGCGCCAGGACCCGCGGGTTGTCTGTATGGAAAAAACAAACATCCGCTATGTCACACCGGAAGATATCGATGATGTGCTTGATTTTGCTTCGGTGGATGTTTCATTTATTTCCCTGACCAAAGTACTTCCGGCGGCACGCGCGCTGTTAAAGGACGGCGGACAGATGGTATGTCTGATCAAACCGCAGTTTGAAGCCGGACGGGAAAAGGTGGGAAAGAAAGGTGTGGTACGTGATAAGGCCGTTCACGAGGAAGTAATCGAGCGGATCATTACCTTTGCCCTCGAAAATGGATTTTCGGTACATCATCTGGAATATTCACCGATCAAGGGACCGGAGGGAAATATCGAGTATCTCGTGCATATTGAAAAATCGGACGAAGCAATAAAGGAGGAATCCGTGGATATTCACGCAGTCGTGGAAGCAGCACACGGAGAATTGGATAAGTAGATGCGTAAATTTATGCTGATCACGAACCGGTACAAAGATCGTGATCTGACACTCTCAAAAGAAATTGTCTCGTACATACAACAAAAAGGCGGCAGTGCTGCAATCTGTGTCAGCAATGTGGAGGATGACAACCAGAAAGATTTTGCGCTTTCCGAGATTCCGGCAGACACGGAATGTATCCTTGTTCTCGGCGGAGACGGCACGCTCATCCGTGCGGCAACCAAGGTGGAGACGTTACAGATTCCGCTGATTGGCGTAAACCTTGGGACACTGGGCTATCTGTGTGAGCTGGAGGAAGCTACCGTATTTCATGCGATCGAC
>ERZ808270.490-NODE-490-length-22731-cov-8.794761_pt1 | contig 22731 bp, 13 predicted proteins | sample MGYA00521082_ERZ808270 | MGnify/ENA primary metagenome ERZ808270 (study PRJEB31516, sample SAMN03275594) | gut metagenome | biome: mammalia-associated habitat; material: feces | host: Papio cynocephalus | place: Kenya | collected 2012-07-27 ... | reverse complement strand
TTGATGCCGACGCGGGGACGCGTCGCCCCCGGTATTGGCTGAAAAGTTGTTTGCTTGCTCTTGATGCCGACGCGGGGACGCGTCGCCCCCGGTATTGGCTGAAAAGTTGTTTGCTCGCTTTTGATGCTGACGCGGGGACGCGTCGCCCCCGGTATTGGCTGAAAAGTTGTTTGTTTGCTCTTGATGCCGACGCGGGGACGCGTCGCCCACAGAACTGGGTGAAGGTTTGCCAGTATGTAATACTTAATACTTAATACTTAGTATGTAATACTTAATACTTGCTTACAATCTGTAAGCTGCCGTGCACATGATAGAGTTGCCGGCTTGGTGGTATTTGGCGTAGGAGATGCCGAATTGGAATCGCTTCACGTTGATGCCAGCACCGGCAGAGATGCCTGCCCAGTGAGAAGATCCCGAAGCTTTGAGCTCGTAGGCACGGCGGAAGTTGTAGCCCAGGGAAAGGTAGAGAAAGTCGGTACAGGTGATGTCGATGCCTGCCACCACGTGGTTGAGCAATAGCTTGCTTGTGCTCACCTTCTGGCTTTTACCCGCTTCGGGCTCCTCGGTCAGTGCGTAGTAGCTTCGCTTCCATCGGGTGAGGTCGGTCAGCGTCAGGTGGAAGCGTACGGGCAGATGCGCCATGCCCTTGCTCAGTCCGAGCGAGAGGGTGAAGGGTAGGTGGGTGTGTACGCGATCGTCGTAAGCCTTGAGCTGTGTGCCCACATTCTCTGCAGAGGCAGAGAGCGAAAGGTCGTTTTCCTCGTCGAGATAGTTCACACCGAGATCCACCGCCATGGCTATAGACGAATAGTCTGCCAGGTTGGAGAAGATGAACTTGAGGTTGGCTCCGCCGCTCCAGCGGTCGGTGAGCAGATAGCTGTAGCCTGCTCCGATGACGAAGTCCTTGGCGCTGAATGTGCCCGTGACGTTGCCCACTTCGTCGGTCTCGTCCATCTTGCCATAGTTCATGAGTTGCACCCCTGTGGCGAGCGTGTGGCGCTGGCCAAAAGCCTTAGTGAAGTGCGCTCCCATCCATGTGCTTCCGCTGGCATAGGTCATGAAGTTGAGCGCGAGCGATTTGTCGCTCACGTTGGCATAGAGTGCGGGGTTGGCCCATCCAGCCGAGGGCGTGTCGTCGATGAGCGAAACGTTTTGTCCGCCGAGGGCTGCCGTGTGGGTGGAGGTGGGAAGTTTCAGAGAGTTGAACGAGGATGAATACTCTTGTGCCATCGTGGTGCTCATGGGGAGCAACATTAGGAGTATCGCCAGGAGTCTGTGGGTCATTTTTTCTGATTTGTCAAAATAGTGGGTGCAAGCTGCTTCTATTACTTAATCGGCAAGATGAAGTGAATATTGCCTTGCAAAGGTACATTTTTTATTGGGCTGAGGCAAATAGCGAGGACTTATATATTCATCCCTCGCGCGCGTACGTACAGAGAGTTTTGAGGGCGAAAAGGTCTGTATCTGTCACTCGCTGTATCGTAATGCTTTGAATATCAATGTATAACGTCTGTATCGCAGGCAGATTTGCCTACACTTTGCTTGCACTTTGCCTACACTTTGCTTGCACTACTCCGGGTGGTGAGTCGTGCTGCTGCCTGCTTTGTGGGCGACGCGTCTCGCGTCGGCACGGTCACTATTTGTGCAGCGAAAAATGTGCATGGAACTACAAGATTCCTCTCATGGAGGCTGCAAAACTCTGCCCAGGGATAATTTTAACTCGACCCAGGGATAATTTTAACTCTGCCCATAGATAATTTTTTCTCGACCCAGGAATAGTGAAAACGGCTTCGGGGGATAATTGGCAAGACCTTTAGGGGAAAAATGAGACCGAATGAGGCAGGAGTGCAAGCAAATACGGGTCTCCTACACTGACTGAAGTTGCTGATACTCAGCAGAAAGATGTGCACGAAGTGATGGGAGCGGGGGAATGGAAAGTAAAAACTTGCTGTAATGTGCGGGCGCGCATACGCGAGGACTTTACGACCGAAGCGAAGGAACTTGACGGACGAGGGGCTAAGTCTGAACTGTGAGAACGAAAAAAGAGTGTACAGTTTGTACACTCTTTTTGGTTGCTATGCAAGGATGTTGCACCTTTGCAGTGGGTTTAGAAATTAGAGTAAGATCTGCAGTTAATTGACCGTCACTTCATGAATGCCCGTCGTGGTGCGTATGATCTCGTAGTTGCCACATTCGGCGAATGCTTCTGGCGAGATGTAGGTGACCGAACTGGGCACGTAGATGCGCTTCAGGTTGGGGCAGCGCTCTACGGCATAGTCTTCTATGCGCTTGGTGCCGTCGGCCACTACGATCTCTTCAAGGTTGTCGAGATAGTAGAGCGTGTTCTTGTCCATCACCTCCATGGGGCGAAGTTCCACGCGACGTATGCCAGCAGGCACGTAGTAGGGGTATTCCTGACCCTTGTAGTAGACCACGCCCTTGTACGACTCAAGCTCCGAATTCTGCGGATCCACCTCTACAGCCTCTAGCAGCGGACACTGATGGATGAGGCTTTCGGGATTGTTGCCAAAGGTGGTGATGTTGCGGCCCACGATGAGCTGCGTGATGCTGCTCGGGATCTCCTCTGTGGGCTGGAACGAGGATATCTGCAGTCCGCTCACGCTGTAGGGCACGGTGACGGACTCGTCGGCAGTGATCTTCACGCTCTGTACGTTGAGGCGGCTCTCTTGATAGTTGTAAGTGAACTGGTCGTCCTCGAAGAGGGTGAAGTCCATGCGGATGGGCACGAGTTTGCTCTGATAGGTGCTTAGGCTGGAAGCCTCGTACTCGGCATTGTTGGTGGGGTCGCTCACGTACCATTCGCCATCGGCATATACGTAGTTCCAAGCGTGGCCGCCTGCGGGAACGAGCCATCCGTTGGCTATGAAGCAGGGTATGCCTTGGGTGAGGAGCATGGTCTTGAGCAGATTGGCGTAGCCTTGGCATACGCAGCGTTTGTACTTAAACACTTCGTAGGGCTTGAGGTAGGCAGGGTCGCTCCAGGCGTAGCTCACGTTCTTCGTGATCCACTCGAAAATGTTGCGATAGGTCTTATAATCATCGTTTCCCTCCTTGAGATTCTTGTCTACAAAGTCTTTGATCTCGGCAAACTGTGCATCGGTGATCTCGGTCTCGCCCATCTCAAGTGCTTGCTTAGGGTCGATCTTTTGCAAGATTTGCCACACGGCCTGTGCGCCATTGGTGCTGAGGGCTTGCGAGCCGTCGGGCTGAGGATATTCTATGCCTGTGGCAGACTTGATGGATGGGGTGGAGGCGGGGGCTGGGCAGATGGTGAAGTTGTCGTCGGACGAGTCGGTCTGGCAGCCGGCAAACAAGAGGGCTGCGGGGAGGATGAGGTAAGAGAGTTTCATTGAGTAATCATGTGTTTGTTGAAGGAAGCGTGAAGCTCCGTGTTTTCCAGCCGCTAAGTTCGGCATTTATTCTGAAAGTGCAAAGGGAATGGGTGAGGAATATTTCAGCTTATACGGGGGGCGTGTCTCTTTAGCCAATACAGGGGAAGGCGCGTCTCTTCTGCCAATTCTGTGGGCGACGCGTCTCGCGTCGGCGGCAGGAGTTCTTTCTTTTGCGAACGAGAAGTGAACCCATAGGAAGTGGGGGCGAAGCGTCTCGCTTCGGCTTTTCACGCGAGGCTCGATGCCGAAGCGGGAAAAAGGATCTGCCTGTATCATCTAACGCCGCCTCGGGCATTGAGCCCTCGGCGCCGTGCCGAACCGGGACGGTTCGCCCCCACTGCCTATGAACTTACCTCTTGCTCGCTGGCGATGCCGACGCGAGACGCGTCGCCCACAGAACTGGGTGAATGGCAAAAGGTAAACTCATAAACTTATAAACTCATAAACTTATAAACTCATTAAACCCATAAACTCATTAAACTCATAAACAAAACAGGCGCCCCTCGCGATGAGGAACGCCTGTTCTGAAAGAGTATTAATCAGACGGTGTGGGTGTTAGAAGATTACCTTCTGACCGTCTACGATGTATACGCCTTTGGCTGCTTTGCTAACGCGACGACCGCTGAGGTCGAAGATAGCTTTGGGAGCCTTTACGCCGTTGACAACAGAGGCAATGGCTGTGGGCAGACCATTGGTGAGGTCGAGCTCGAGCGTTTCGCCAGCCTTGATGTTGTAGGTCTTCACAGTGTTGTTGTAACGTACCTTTACGGTGCGATCCTGCTGGAGGTTGTTGGTCACCTTAGCAGTAGTTGCCTTGCCGTCGGTCCATTCTTCGTCAACGGTGTAGTTGCCCTGAGCCTTGAGGCCCTTCACGCTGCCCTGCTTCCATGCTGTGGGGAGTGCGGGGAGGATGGTGATCACGTTGTCGTAGCTCTGGAGGAGCATTTCTGCTACACCGCTTGTGCAACCATAGTTACCATCGATCTGGAAGGGTGAGTGAGCATCGAAGAGGTTGTAGTAGCAACCGCCCATGTTGCCCATTACGATAGAGTAAGAACCTGAGTGGCGGAGTGCGAGAGAGAGGTTGCGACGAGCGTTGTCGCCATCGAGTGCACGAGCGTAGGTGTTGGTCTGCCAGCCCATTGACCATCCCGTCACGTCGCCGTTACGAGCAATCTGACCGTTGTAGGCAGCCTGGAAGAACTTCACGCTGTCGGCATCGGTAGCAAATGCGCTTACCTGGTTGAAGGGGAAGAGACACATGAGGTGAGAGAGGTGGCGGTGACCCGGATCAGAGAGTGCATTGTTCTTCCATTCTGAGATGCAAGGCTTCTTCTCGCTCCAGTTTACGCCGCCGGGGTTGTACTGCTCAATCCAGAGACCCTTGTCGAAGTTCTGATAGAGATCGTCGAGTTCTGCCATCTGCTCTGCAGTGATGGGCGATTCGTCGCCGAGCTCTGCTTGAGCGAGGTAGAGATCCTTCAATCCTTCGTAGGCAGTCTGCTGAGCAAAGGCGGTCACGTCGGTACTTCCGTGCTCGGGGCTCCATTCGTTCTTGATCTCATAGAGACCCTTGCTGTCCTTAGTAGCGATGTCCTTGGTGAAGAGGGCATTGGTGTACATCACGGGGATGGCCTTCTTGAGGAAGTCGCGGTCGAGTGTGTACTCGTAGTAGCGCCAGAGGTGGGTGCAATACCATGCACCGAGAGTCTTCATGCGATTGTTCTCCCATGTAGAAGAACCGCCGAAGATGTTGTTCTCTACGGCTACAGTCCAACCCTTAGTACCAGACTTCAGCTTCTGAGCCAAAGCATTCCAAGGAGAGTTGGGAGCTGAGGCGATGTCGATGATGTGGTTGAGGAAGGGGAGGTGCATCTCGCTGAGGTTGGTGGGGTCGGCGGGCCAGTAGTTCATCTGTACGTTGATATCAGCGTGTACGTCGCAGTGCCAGAAGTTGGTGTTGGAACGGTCGTTCCAGATACCCTGGAGGTTGCTGGGGGCGTGGATGCTGGTGTCGAGGTTGGCACCGATGGTGAAGTAACGACCATACTGGAAGTAGAGGCTTTCGAGGTAGAGACCGTCGTTGGTGGTCTTGTTGGCGTCGTCGGCGTAGTACTTCACGAGTTGTTCAGTAGTCTTGTCAGTGCAAGGAGTAGCGAGGTTGAGGTCGACACGGCCCATGAGTTCTGAGAAGTGATTCTCGTGGTCGGTGAGCAGGGTGTTGTATTCCTTAGCAGCGGCTGCGGTAATGCGGTCCTGCACCTTGGTGGCGATGGCGTCGGCAGTTTCGCCGCTTACGCAACCGCTCTTCGAACCGTCGTAGTCAGTGGCGGCAGCCATGATGAGGTTGGCCCAAGTGGCACCTTCTACGAGGATACCATCGTCGGTCTTGCTGATGGTAGCGCCTTCGCTTGCAAGTACCTTGAATGCGGTGTTGTAGCTTACGATGTTGAGCTTGCCATTGAAGCTTGCTCCGCCATCTTCGGTATAGGTCACAGCGCTTGCGCTGATCTGATTGTCGGGAGAGTAAGCGAAGAGAAGCTTCAGCTTGTCGTTGCCCTGAGCTTCGTAGTGTGCTACGAACACCTTGTCGGTAGACGATACGAAGTAGCGACGAGCGTAAGTGGTCTGCTCGTCAGAGCTCTTGTAGTTTACACCGCCTACGCCCTTCATGATGTCGAGGTAGCGGTTGTAAGCCTTCACGGGCTTCGTATTGTCAGCGAGTGAGAAGGCTTCGCTCTTGTCCGTTACGACGATAGAGCCGAAGTTCTGGTAGTAGCCCTGGTTAGAGTTGGCAGTATTGCCAGCCCAGAGAGTCTTCTCGTTGAACTGAATTTCGTCCTTATAGAGGCTACCACGGAAGGTGGTACCAATCTGGCCGTTGCCCAAGGGAAGGGCGTATTCCATCCAAGTATCCGATACGTTGCTGTGAGCCACGGGCACGTTGTACCAGAGAGCGTAGTCGCTGATGTCGGTGGGACGAGTGCCTGCTTCTACGGTGTTGAATTCAGAGTAGAGGAAGTCGTCGGTGGGAACGATAGGGGTGATGTAGAACTGTGAACCCTGATCGTTGTTGGTAGCGGCAGAGCTATTCCAGAGAGCGAGGTAGTTGCCACGCTGGTTGAAGTAGTTGTTGGCCGAACCAGAGAGCTTAATATAGCTGGGCTGAGTGCCGTCGAGCACGATAGTGCCATTGAAGGTAGTAGTAACGGCGCTTGTGATGTCGTCTGCTGCATACATCTTGGCACGAGCATCGCCTTCGCTACCTGTCATACCCAGGATGTTGCCTGCGCCAGCTTCGCCTGCTGAGATGAAGCTGTAGGTGTTGTCGGCATTCTTGATGATGTGCCACAAGCCGTTGAGACTGTTAGGCGCTTTTGAGTTGCTAAGCAAGAGGCCATTGTTGTCCTTATATCCGTCTTGCAGGCTTACGTAGCCACCTTTGCCATTCTTGATGGTGTAGTAAGTTTCGAGTGATGCTACGAAAGCATCAGCATCGGTCAAGAAGAACTGTGAGGGATTCGACGTCTTCTCCCAACGTACGATATTGTCGCCATCGCCTTGCATGTGGAGGCTGTTGCGGTTGGCATCGGAGCAACTTTCGTCGTAGATCATGCAGTAGCCGTTGGTGGCAGAAGCTGCTATGGTATAGACGCCAGCTTGGTCTTTGCTAACCATGCTTACTGCAGTGTTGTTGCTGGAAGGAATAGATCCTGCATAGAGGCCTTCGTCAAGGTTCTTCAAGAGATATTTGCCGTCTTGACCTTCTACCTTTTCAAAGGTCCATACGTGGCTCTTCAAATATTTACTACCGCTACGGCCCATCGTAGAGCCTTTACTATAGATGAAGAGGTTGGGGTATGCCTTGCTGCTGATAAAGAAGGGCTTTCCTGCGATGTCTGTGCCCTGACGAGTGGCAGTGTCGAGCGCAGTGAGGGCTTCTTGGAGTGTGGTGATAGCAGCCTGCAAGTCTTCCTTCGTAGTAGGAGTAGTGGAGGGGATAGCCTTCACTGCTTCTGTTGCGTCAGCATAGAAATACTTGTATGCGGCAGCGGCGCGAATCTGAGCTACGAGATTCTTGTAGTCGGTCTGCAATTCAGCGAGTGTACCGCTGGCTCCTTCGAAGTAAAGCTGATTGCCGATGTCGCCTACTTGCCACTCTCCGAGTTCCTTGCCTGCGCCCTGACCACCAAACTGGTTCATGCAATTGCTTTGACCCACACGCTGGAGTTCATAGTATTTGTCGGCAGAACCATTGATGATCTTCAGCTTTACAGCTTCAGATTGGGTGGCTGTGGTAGTGAATCGGCTTGATGAGGAATTGAATGTTACGTAGTTGCCGAGCTTGCTCTTTAGGATGAAGCTCGACTGCGTGCCGATTAACTGATACTGTGTGGCGTCGCCTGTGCTTGCCACTGTCAGCATCTTGTTGCCCGCTCCTTGGTCACCCAAGTATGCACCCCCTTGCTTGAATTTTATGGGGTAGTACGTGGGATTGTCCTCAGTACTGAAATCGGGCAACGAACTCTGCGCACCTGCCATGAGGAAGGCGAACAGTGCGAAGAAGAAAAGGGTAAATCTTCTCATAGTCGTTGTAGTGTTGATGGATTATTATTTGTAGAATTGTTGTTTTTCGTAGTTTACGAGAAAGCCTCTGTATATTACGTATTTCTTTTTACGTAAATTACGCCACAAATGTACAACATTCCTACATTATTTGCAAGGTGAGGCGCGCATTTTAACTAAAAGAGAACCGCAAGGCGGAACATCGTGCTCTGTCTTGCGGTTCTGATTTCGGTTTTTATTGCAGTTCTGGCTGCGGTTCTGGCTGCATTTCTGATTGCAGCCCAGGTTGCGCTTTTGTTTGCTGGTATGTGCACAGAGTCTGTGCAGGGAGCGATATGAGTCGTCGCTCTCATAGACGAGGCATTGGGCGGGGCGTTAGTCGCTCATATTTTGCCAAATGCCGCTGTGCGTCAGATCGGTGTGCTTGTTTGAGAGACCATCGCTGCCGCCAGTGTCGGTGGTGTCTTCTTCATGTGTGCCCAGCTTCGAGAGGGCAAGAAGGCCTTCGGTGGCGAATCTTATGGTGGTAGTGATGGGCTGGATATATGATTTTTTCATTGTTCTCGGTTATTTGTAAGTTGGAAATGTTAGGGATGAGACATCACTTGATGAATACTTTCTCACCATTGGCTTTTACAAAAATGCCGTGGGCGGGGCATGGTACGCGACGACCTTGCAGGTCGAAGTAAGCGTTTGCCTCGTTGCCGGCAGTGCTTGCTATGGTTGTGGCAGAATGGATGCCCGTAGTCTGACCGAAGTTGAAGAGCAGTACGGGAGCGGCTTCGCTGCCCGTGGTAGAGCCGTAGTAGGCTTTGTTGGCTTTGATCTCGCGGTCGGTGGTAGAGGTCACTTTGTATAGACCGATGCCTTGGCCGCCATTCTTCAGTACGTAAGCCGTAGCATCGTCGGCAATGGTGGTCGGTGTGAGCGTACCCTTTAGGGCTGTGGTGAGGGCTGCGTCAGTGTTGTCATAAGCGATGGTAAACTTGTACGGAGTCTCGCTGCCTGCGCCTTCGAGGATGACGGGAGTCTGTGCGGGGATAATGCCCGAAGTGATTTCGGTCAACTTAATCTCGCTTTCGCTTGCTGTTCCAGTGTATGCCTTCACGCCCTCGGGAATATTTACTGCCATCGGCAAGTTCAGCGTGGCGTATCCTGCGGCGCTGATGGTGACGGGGATCTCGGAAACTTCTTGGATGAGGAAGTTGTTGGATGATCCATCGTTGCCACCATCCCATGCAACCACGTGATTGTCTTCATTACGGCATGAAACGTAGCCATCGGCTGAAGAGTTTGATTTGTCTACTAAGGCTACAGCGCTCGCCACGTTAACTTTCGATGATGATGTGTTGAGGATGAATTCTCCGCGTGTCCCGCTTTCGGGCACGATACGCATCCAAGTCTGTGTGCCATTTGTGTTGCTCAAGTAGTTCTTAGAGTTAGAGCCCTTGATGTAGTATCTGTCTGTTTTGCCTTCAGCGGTCAGTTGCTCGAATTGCCATAATGCGGGGACGATGTTGGCAGCTAATGTGCCGTGTGCAAGCGCGTTGTTACCCGTATCTTCGTTTGTTTCGCTATTCTCTTTTTTAGTATCGCCGTAGCTCTCAGACAAATATTTACCATTTGCAGGACCACGCACACACTTGATGGTGTAGTACTTTCCTGTTTCGGGGAGCATGGTCGTAGTTGCAGCAATAGCTTCTTCCAAGGCTTTGTACTTAGCAGCTTTCTCGTCTGCAGAAGCATTTTTGAAGGCAGTAAGGGCTGTTGTAAGATTGTCTGTCACCTTAATGTAGCCAATGCCGTTAGAAGGGTTCTCTGTTTTCTTGATGATAGCAGCGTCCCAATCGTCGGTGTATGTAGAAATATCTGTGATGAGCTTAAAGCATGAAGCTTGTGCGGACGTTTCCCAACGTACGACGCCGTTACCAACAGGGCTGTTATTCCAATTGACCATGTGCCAAGCATTGACAGTAGTGTTTCCACTTTTGTATGTGCAGTTGGCATCGTATATGTTGCAGTAGCCTAATGTGCCGCTATAGGATATGGTGAAATTACCAGCGTTTGCTTCATCTGTAAGTGGAAAGGATAAGTTGTTCTTTGTGGGGACAGCACCTACGTATTTCCCGTAATAGTTGCTATAAATCTTGAATGTGCCATCACTATTCTTCTTGAGCGTGAAGAGAAAACGATAACTATCTAATGCATCGCTTGCTCCCAAGTGGCCTCCGCCTACGTTATTACGGTTGGTCTCTTTAGCAAATACGTAGAGAGAGTGTAGTTGATTACCAAAGATGACTGCTGTATTGTTGGCGATCTCTGTAAAAGGTTCAGATGAAAGGAATGTGTTACTTGCTGTGCGAATAGCCGTGAGAACTTCAGTGGTTAATGCGTCTTCGGTATTGTATTGAGTGTATGCTGCTTGCAGAGCATCGTAAGCGGTCTGAGTGTAATAAAAAGGTTTACCTACAATTGAAGCGTAGGTGTCAATCAAAGATTTTAGTGCTACTGCTGCTTGTTTCTGAGTGGTTACTTCCTCTACCTCAAAAAGCGAACCTCCATCTATTTTGTAAGGACCTACTTTGTTGTCGCTATCATAGCTGTTCCACGAATCTTGTGTGTCGCCATAGGATGTGCTTTTTGAGAATGCGATGCCTGTGCTGCTGCCGTTGCTTGCGGCTTTCACGTACCAGTCGATGCCGGAAGAGGTCCATGAGCTGAAGTCGGCCATGAGGTTGTTGGTAGCGGCGTTGTGTATCTTCAGTACGGTCACGCCCTCTACATCGGTGGTGGCGCTTCCTGCGGTGAAATAGAAGAAGCAGTTCGCTGTGAGAGTGCTGCTCTGACGGATGAAGTCTGCGTCAGTGTTCCAATAAAGGTATTTGCCTGTACGAGTGTTTTTGATGGTGTAAAAATGGGTGTTGCCCTCGGTGCTTAGCGTGGGGATCGTTTGCGATCCAGCCCATGCCGCTGCTGCTCCTACGAAGAACGTGAGGAGTAGTGTGATCAAAAAGTGTGTAGATCTTTTCATCATTTTGCGTTTGTATTAGAGTTTTTAATGATGCGGCAAAAATAATGTATAATTGTTAATGAGGCAAACAGGGGGAGGTAAAGTATGTTAAAAGATTAATGGGCGGAGTGTTTTTTAGGGCTTGAGGTGGGGAATCGGTAGGTTTTGACACGAAAAATGCCTCGGCGGTGAGGCCGAGGCATTGTATGAGGTGGATGGGGAAGCTCCTTGATGGGGAATGATTGCAATCCTATTGTAGTAAGTTGCGCTTCCTATATATAATAGGAGTATTCTCTATCTATATATTAGAAGTATTCTCTATCTGTATAATAGGACTATTCCCTATCTATATAATAGGACTATTCCCTATGTCGTTCCCCTCCTATAGAGGAATCGTCGGGGATTAGTGGCAGCAGGTGCAGGGCTTGAGTTGCTTGAAGAAGTCGTTGCCCTTATCGTCTACGAGGATGAATGCGGGGAAGTCTTCTACGGTGATCTTCCAGATGGCTTCCATGCCGAGTTCGGGATATTCTACGCAGTCGATGCTCTTGATGCAGCTCTGTGAGAGTACGGCTGCTACGCCACCGATGGTGCCGAGGTAGAAGCCGCCGTGCTTCTTGCAGGCTTCGGTCACGATGTCGCCGCGGTTGCCCTTGGCAATCATTACGAGTGAACCGCCGTGATCTTGGAATTCGTCTACGTAGGGGTCCATACGGTTGGCTGTGGTGGGGCCCATTGATCCGCAGGGGTAGCCAGCTGGCGTCTTGGCAGGTCCGGCATAGAGGATGGGGTGATCCTTGAAGTACTGGGGCAGGTCTTCGCCAGCGTCGAGGCGTGCTTTGAGTTTGGCGTGAGCGATATCGCGGGCCACGATGATGGTGCCCTTGAGGCTTACGCGGGTGCTTACGGGGTACTTGGTGAGTTCGGCGCGTACGGCGTCGATGCCCTTGTCGAGGTCGATCTCGATGCCCTTGGTGCCTTCACCCGGACGGCGGAGTTCTTCGGGGATAAGCTCTGAGGGGTTGCTGTCCATGCGCTCGAGCCAGATGCCGTCCTTATTGATTTTAGCCTTGATATTGCGGTCGGCAGAGCAGCTTACGCCCATACCGATGGGGCAGCTTGCGCCGTGGCGGGGCAGACGAATCACGCGGATGTCGTGAGCCAAGTACTTACCGCCAAACTGTGCGCCGAGTCCGATCTTGTGGGCTTCGTGGAGGAGCTTCTCTTCGAGGTCGATGTCGCGGAATGCGCGTCCGGTTTCGTCGCCCGTGGTGGGCAGGCTGTCGTAGTACTTGATAGAGGCGAGCTTCACGGTGAGGAGGTTTTTCTCTGCGCTGGTGCCACCGATTACGAATGCGATGTGGTAGGGCGGACAAGCTGCTGTGCCGAGGCTCTTCATCTTCTCTACGAGGAAGGGTAGGAGTGTGCCTTCGTTTTGGATGGTGGCTTTGGTCATGGGGTAGAAGTAGGTCTTGTTGGCAGAGCCACCGCCTTTGGCTACCATGACGAAGCGGTATTCGTCGCCTTCGCAGGCTTCGATGTCGATTTGTGCGGGGAGGTTGCAGCGAGTGTTTACCTCGTCGTACATGTTGAGGGGTGCGTTCTGCGAGTAGCGCAGGTTGTCTTGTGTGTAGGTGTTGTACACGCCGAGGCTGAGAGCTTCTTCGTCTTCAAAGTCGGTCCATACGCGCTGACCCTTTTCGCCGTGGATAATGGCAGTACCTGTGTCTTGGCAGAAGGGGAGGATGCCTTTGGCGGCAGTTTCGGCGTTGCGCAGGAACTGGAGTGCAACGTATTTATCGTTTTCTGAAGCTTCGGGGTCAGAGAGAATCTTTGCCACCTGGAGGTTGTGCTCGCGGCGAAGCATGAATTCCACGTCGTGAAAGGCTTGCTGTGCCAACTGTGTGAGGGCTTCTTTGCTAACCTTGAGGATGGTCTTGCCTTCAAACTCGCTTGTGCTAACGCCTTCTTTGCTTAGGAGGCGATACTCGGTGGTGTCCTTGCCCAACTGGAACATAGGAGCATACTTAAACTCTGGAGTTGTTGCCATGGTGTGTTATGTTGTATGTCTTAGTAGAATATGTATGTTTACGAGGGCAAAGTTACGACTTATATTGAGATATTGCTCATGCAGCATACAAAAAAACTGCACTTCGCAGGTCTCTCTTGTGGGGAGAAATATACGAAGTGCAGTAAACGCGTTATATATGAAATTTTAAAACATCCAATGTGCGAAAGGCATTACATCATGCCGCCCATGCCGGGGTTGGCCATAGGCATTTCGGGCTTGTCTTCCTTCTTGTCGCAGATGACGCACTCTGTGGTGAGGAACATGCCTGCTACGGAGGCGGCGTTTTCGAGGGCTACGCGAGTAACCTTTGCGGGGTCGACCACGCCGGCTGCACGGAGGTCGCCAAACTCTTCGGTCTTAGCGTTGTAGCCGTAGTAGCCTTCGCCTTCGCGCACCTTGTTGACGATGACAGCGCCTTCGATGCCAGCGTTGCGGCAGATTTGGCGGAGCGGTTCTTCGATGGCGCGACGGATGATGTTGATACCTGTAGTCTCATCGGCATTGTCGCCCTTCATGCCTTCGAGGGCCTTCTGAGCGCGGATGTAGGCTACTCCACCACCTGTTACGATGCCTTCTTCTACAGCGGCACGTGTAGCGCAGAGAGCGTCGTCGCAGCGATCCTTCTTTTCCTTCTGTTCGGTCTCGCTTGCAGCACCTACTTCGAGCACGCATACACCGCCTGAGAGCTTAGCCAAGCGTTCTTGGAGTTTCTCTTTGTCGTAAGAAGAGGTAGAGTTGCTTATCTCGTTCTTGATCTGGTTGATACGCTCCTTGATATTCTCCTTGTCGCCCTTACCATTGACAATGGTAGTGTTCTCCTTAGAGATGGTCACCTTTTCGGCCGAACCAAGCATGTCGATAGTAGCCTGTTCGAGCTTCAAGCCCTTGTCTTCGCTGATTACTACGCCACCTGTCAGCACGGCGATATCTTCGAGCATAGCCTTGCGGCGGTCGCCGAAGCCTGGAGCCTTAACGGCGCAGATCTTGAGCTGTGTACGCAGACGGTTCACTACCAATGTGGTGAGTGCTTCGCTGTCGACGTCCTCAGCGATAACGAGGAGAGGACGACCGCTCTGTACGGCGGGTTCGAGGATGGGGAGGAAGTCCTTGATGTTGGAGATCTTCTTATCGTAGATGAGGATGTAGGGGTTTTCCATCACGCACTGCATCTTCTCTGTATCGGTCACGAAGTAGGCTGAGAGGTAACCGCGGTCGAACTGCATGCCTTCTACTGTCTTGAGCACGGTGTCACGGCCCTTAGCGTCTTCGATAGTGATTACGCCGTTTACGCTTACTGCGCGCATACCGTCGGCAATGAGTTTACCGATTTCGGGATCGTTGTTGGCAGAGATAGTGGCTACCTGCTCTATCTTGTCGTAGCTTTCGCCTACCTGTTCGCTTTGGCTCTTGATGCTTTCTACGACTTTGGCTACGGCCTTGTCGATACCGCGTTTTACGTCGAGAGGGTTGGCACCAGCTGCTACGTTTTTCATGCCTTCGGTGAGGATGGCTTGAGTCAATACGGTAGCAGTAGTAGTACCATCGCCAGCGTCGTCGCCAGTCTTAGAGGCAACGCTCTTTACGAGTTGTGCACCAGCATTGGCAAATGCGTCGTCGAGTTCGATCTCTTTGGCTACGCTCACACCATCCTTGGTGATGCGAGGTGCACCAAACTTTTTGTCGATCACTACGTTGCGACCTTTCGGGCCGAGGGTTACCTTTACTGCATTGGCAAGTGCATCAGCACCTTCGCGCAGACGCTCGCGGGCGTCAACATCGTATACTATTTCTTTAGCCATGATTTTAGTCTGAATTTTTAAGAGTGAGATGTGTGAATGTTGAGTTTTGATCGATTATGCCAATACGGCGAGCACGTCGCTTTGGCGCATGATCAAATACTTTTCGCCATCGAGTTCTACCTCGGTGCCTGAATATTTACCGTAGAGTACGGTATCGCCAGCCTTGAGGACCATTTCTTCGTCCTTTGTGCCATTGCCCACGGCGAGCACTTCGCCCTGGAGGGGTTTTTCTTTGGCTGTGTCAGGAATGATGATACCACCAGCAGTCTTTTCTTCTGCGGGAGCGGGCTTAATCAGCACGCGATCAGCTAACGGTTTGATGTTCATAATAGCTTATGTTTTTGTTTATTATTTATTCGTATGTGGTGTGTTCGAAGCCTATTTTCTTTGGCCGAACACTCTTATTTATGCCAAAAGCGTGCCAAAGTGGTGGAGAGGGTTGAAGTTTTTTCTTGTCTCTGTTTGTGTCAGTCATGGCTGACAGGTTGTCAGCATGGTGGAGTACCAATGATATGCTACGCGCGCGTGCGTATACGGGGAGTTTAGGATGCGATTTTTGTTGCATCTTACACTGGGTGATTGTAATGCGCTGATTGTCAATGGGTTAGTGAGTGTAAGGAAAGAATGGATTGCTTGCACTTTGATTGCACACTCTCACGTATTGGGAGAAGGGGTGGGAGTGGGGCGAATTATGCTATGGAGGCGTTTTATTTTTCCTATGGAAGAGTTTTATTTTTCCTATGGAAGTGGAAAAATTAATGGTGGGACGAGGAATTTGGGGAAGGTGCAGGCAGAGTGTAGGCAAAAGTGTAGGCAAAGTGTGGGGGGATGTATGCTTTAAATTGCTGAATATCAGAAGGGTAAGTAGATGGTAGTGTAGGAAGTGGGGATTTGGGAGGTAAAACTTGATGGAGCGCGCGTGCGCGCGTGTGAGGGCTATGGATTTTGCTTGAACATTAATCTACATTAATTTCCCATTAATCTTTCGTTAATCAAACTTAGGAGAAGAAGTATTAATGATAGATTAATGGATGATTAATGATCATTAATGTAAAAAAACAAGCGCGAAGCGCAAGCTTCTTGATGGCATGCGATGCCGACGCGAGACGCGTCGCCCACGGAACTATTGAGGTAGGCGGCTCGGAAGTGAAAGTAAAAAACAAGTTTTTTCCTTTGCACTTCTCTCGCCTTGCACTAACTCTCGGCTTCGCCGCAAGTTAGGCTGCACCTCGGCAAAACCAAATAAAAGCAAGCTTTTCTTTTGCTTTGCGCTCGGTTTGCACTAACTTTCGCTTCGCGCAAGTTAGGCTCCGGCTCGGAAATCCAAATAAAAGCAAGCTTTTCTTTGTATTTCTCTCGCCTTGCACTAACTTTGTCCTCGAAAACAAAAACAGAAGTAAAATTGCGTTCGTCCGAACTATTGAATAAAGATTGGTGCGATATGGTGTTTGCCCATCGCAACAAGGAATATGGAGCCTATCTATTGCGCGAGCAGACGGGCTCTCGCTACCTGCGTGCATTGGGCATAGTGGGTGGCTTCTTTGTGTGTATCGGACTCCTCTGGGGAGGCATGGCGCTCTATACTCACATCGTTAATGCTCGCGCTATGAAGGCTGCTGAGGATGCTTTTGCACAGAAGCCTGCAGAACTGAAGGAGGGCTATAAGGTAAAGTTTCTTGCCACTGCTCGCCAGGCTCCTCCTGTGAGAATGAAGCCGGGAGCAAAGTCGGGCACCCCGCGCATAGTAGACGGACTTCCTCCGCTCGAGACGATAGGCACAGACGGACCTATTGATTACGACCCGAAGGATCAGGTGATCACGACTCCCCTCGTCGACACCACGGGTATACACGACGAGACACTGCCGATAGCCAAACAGAAGGTGGTGCCTACGGAGCAGATATCGCAGATGCCGGAGTTCCCTGGCGGACTGAGGGCTTTCATGCAGTGGATGGATGCTCATATCGTGTATCCGCAGGCTTGCATAGATGAGAAGCGACAGGGCTCTATCACGCTGACGTTTATCGTCAATGAGAAGGGCTATGCTACGGATTTTGAGGTGAAGAATGCTTTCGACACGCGCATCTATCGTTCGGCTATGGATGCTCTCAAGACTATGCCGAAGTGGAAGCCCGGTACGGACGATCAGGGCGAACCTACGCCGGTGAGGATTACGATACCGGTGGACTTTAAGCTCTAAAGTGCTGGGCTCTTTAGAGCTAAGTATTAAGTATAAAGTATTAAGTATTACATTCTTGCTCTTATCAAGTTAAGTGGTAAGTAATGCATTATGCAAGCTTTCACCCAGTTCTGTGGGCGACGCGTCTCGCGTCGGCAAAACCAGTCTTAATCAGAGGCTTTCAGCCGATACTTGGGGCGACGCGTCCTCGCGTCGGCTTGGCACGCGAGGCTCAATGCGAAGTGGGGCTATAAGGGATTTTCGTGAAGGCCGACTCGGGCTTCGAGCCCTTCATCGTCCTGCCGAAGCGAGACGCTTCGCCCCCACTGCCTTTGAACTCACCTCTTGATTTGTGGTGCTGCCGACGCGAGACGCGTCGCCCACAGAGCATGGTGGGGAGATTCTTGCTCACAGAGTAAAGTGGGGACATTCTTGCTCATGCCGACGCGAGGACGCGTCGCCCCCGGTACTGGTTGAAAGTTTGCTCATGCCGACGCGAGACGCGTCGCCCACAGAGCATGGTGGGGAGATTCTTGCTCACAGAGTAAAGTGGGGAGATTCTTGCTCATGCCGACGCGAGACGCGTCGCCCACAGAGCATGGTGGGGACATTCTTGCTCACAGAGTAAAGTGGGGACATTCTTGCTCTTGCCGACGCGAGGACGCGTCGCCCCCGGTACTGGTTGAAAATTTGCTCTTGCCGACGCGAGGACGCGTCGCCCCCGGTACTGGTTGAAAGTTTGCTCATGCCGACGCGAGACACGTCGCCCACAGAACTGGGGGGCCTGATTTTCCTTTGATTATTACAGATATTATGAATATTGAGATAGATGCTTCGTCGGGCTTTTGCTTCGGCGTGACTACTGCCATACGTAAGGCTGAAGAGGAGTTGGCGCTATCGCCCTCGCTCTGCTGCCTGGGCGACATTGTGCACAATGGTAGCGAGTGTGAAAGGCTTCGCGAATTAGGGCTTCAGACGATCGACCATGATGCGCTGTCACATTTGACCGAGGGTACGAAGGTGTTGCTCCGTGCACATGGCGAGCCGCCTGCTACTTATAAGCTGGCACAAGATCGGGGAATCTGCTTGATCGATGCCACCTGTCCGGTGGTGCTGCAGCTCCAGAAGCGCATTAAGAAGGTCTATTCCGAACCCGACCATCCGCAGATTGTGATCTACGGCAAGCGAGGCCATGCCGAGGTGCTCGGACTCGTGGGGCAGACGGATGGCGAGGCCACGGTGATAGAGGGCGTGGAAGAGGCTGCTCAGCTCGACTTTACACGGCCTATTGCGCTCTTCTCGCAGACCACGAAACCGCTCGAGGGCTTCCGCCAGATAGTAGACTATATTACGAGTCATATACAGAAGCCTGCGGAGTTTCGCTATTTCGACACCATCTGTCGGCAGGTGGCGAATCGATTGCCTAATATCCGTGCGTTTGCTTCGCGCCACGACGTGGTGGTGTTCGTCTGCGGACTGAAGAGTTCCAACGGCCGCGTGCTGCATGAGGCTTGTCGGCAGGTGAACGAGCGTTCCTACTTGGTCGATACGCCCGAGGCTATCCGCCCTGAATGGTTCGAAGGAGCAGATAGCGTGGGCATCTGTGGAGCTACGTCGACACCGAAGTGGCTGATGGAGAAGTGTGCAGATAGAATCAAAGAAATCTCTGATTTCTAAGTATTAAGTATTACAAACTGGCAGTAGTCGTGATCTGTAATACTTAAGAAGCCTACAAAGCAAGTCTATATAGTCTGTAATACTTCATACTTAACTTAAGTTTCTGATTTAGCAATGCGGGCTGAAAGCCCAGTGATTTCCATAGCCCAAGGCAACGCCTTGGGTAGGAATTGCAAGAATGATACGCCCTGTAAGGGCAGAAGTAAGGACAATATATTTCTACTTTTGCCCTTACAGGGCGAAACAATACTGCTTACGGGATACCCAGGGCGATGCCCTGGGCTATAAATATCATTGGGCTTTCAGCCCGTCCATTCTAAATCCGAAACTTAAATACTTAATACTTCTTCCTTGGATTAACTAAAAAAGCCGCCCCTATTCGGGCGGCTTTTTTTAGTTAATCCAAGGAAGCGAACTGTAGTCTCTGCTATATCTGAGCATCTGCTCATCGTAGGGCTCAGAGTAGTCGATAGTCACGTCGGTGATGTTGCCTTCGGCATCGCGTGTGGCGTGGTAGACGGGGTTGATGAATCCCTTGTAGGGAGATAGGTGGAGCTTTTCGTAGCGGGCAAGGATTTCCTTGTGGAGCACAGGGTCCACCTTCACACCATAGTCTTCTACCAGCTGGCGGGCAGCTTCATAGTCGCCCTCGCTCTTGATGCGCTGAATCTCGGCGAGCAAGCGGCCGAAGAGTTGGCGCAGGGCAGCATAATCGTTGATGCGCACGAAGGTCTTGCCGTGCTGCTTGACGAGTTCTACCACCTTGTCCTTCCGTCCGTGTTCGTAAGCCCAACGGGCTATGAGGGCACGGTTGCGCATATGCGCCTCTTCAATGTTGTTGCCCGGCTTGATGCGTACGAGCTGCGTCAAGAGACCGTTCATCATGTACGTGTAGTACTGGCTCTTGTAAGCCTCGAGGTTGGGTGTGAGGCCGAGGTCGACGAGTTTCTGATCAGCCACGTAGTAGAGACCGAAGAGGTCGGCGCGCGCTTCCTCGATGGTCGATCCGTAAGCCTTTAGCGAGTCGGGGTCGGTGCCGGGCAGGAGGCGTCCGCTGCCGTGGCCGAGGCATTCGTGGAGGTCGGTGTGGAGGTCGTCGCAGGCATCGCCATACTGATTGATGAGGTTGCGTGTGGCATCGTCGATGACAAACTCCTTGTCCATGCCGCTACCGTGGGCAGCCTTGTTGTAGGCATCCGTAAGGTTGCCTATGGTCACGCTCTTAGAGCCAAACTCGCGGCGCACCCAGTCGGAGTTGGGCAGGTTGATGCCGATGGCGGTAGAGGGGTAGAGGTCGCCGCCGAGAATGGCTGCCGTGATGACCTTGGCCGATACGCCTTTGACCTCTTCTTTCTTAAACTCTGGCGCAACGGGCGAGTGGTCTTCAAACCATTGTGCATTGGCGGAAAGCTTCTCCGTGCGCTCTGTGGCAGCGAGGTCTTTGAAGTTGACGATCGCTTCCCACGAAGCCTTCATGCCGAGTGGATCGCCATAGGATTCGGTGAAATAGTTGGTAAAGTCTACGAGGCTCTTCGTGTCCTTAAGCCAATGGATGGAGTAGTCGTCGAAGGTGCGGAGGTCGCCCGTGCGGTAGGTCTCTACGAGCAGGTCGATCACCTTCTGCTGCTCCGGTGTGTCGGCAAAGGGGCGTGCCTTGAGCAGTAAGGATACGATGCGTTCGATGGCACTGCTGTACATACCGCCCACGCGCCATACGCGTTCGGTCAAGAGTCCGTACTCATTGCGCTCGAGGCGGCTGTTCATGCCCATCATGATGGGGCGAGGGTCGGCAGCGGGCTTGCGTTGAGCATAGAATTCTTCGGCTTCTGCCTGTGTGATGCCCGGTGCGTAGTAGTTGCATGCAGAGGTCTGGATGAGGTCGTCGCCATCCTTCTGATTGACGCGCATAGGCATCACCGAGGGATCGAAGATGACGGGGAAGATTTCATCGCAGAGTTGGTCGACGGTCTGCCCATTTGTCAGCGGAAGCTGACCTCTTGGCACTTTCTGGAGTTCTGCACGGAATTCGTCTGCTGAGAATTCGGGCTTGAACTTCTCACAACCATAGTGGTGGTGGATGCCTGAGGAGAACCATACTCGCTTCAAATAGGTGGAGAGGCCCTGGAAGAATTTGCTCTTGCGGTCGCCCTCGTAGTGGGTATAGACGGCTTCAAGCATGCGGCGAATGCGCAGGTTGTAGCGTCCGTTTTGGTCGAAGAGGATGTCGCGACCCTCGAGGGCGGCTTCCTGCAGATAGTAGATGAAGGTCTTCTCCTTCAGGGTGAGGCGTTCGAAGCCTTCCACCTTGTAGCGAAGCATCTGAATGTCGGCAAACTGCTCGTCGGTATACTTAAATCCGTCGGCTCCTTGGGCTTGGCAGCCCAGGCTTGCTGTGGCAAGGATCATGGTGGTAAGGGTATGTTTCATACTTATAATAAGGGGAATAAGGCGAAAGAGTAGACTCTTCGCGGTGTGAAAGGGATAAGAGAACGTGACAATGTGGCATACGGGCATGGTGTTTGCGGTAGGTATGGTCGCACGCCGAAAGGAACTTTTGAAGTGAGCAGGAGTGAAAGGATTTCTCCTAAACTTCTAAACTCCAAAACTCCTAAACTTCTCAATGCAAAGGTATAAAAAAATCCCCACGTTGCTTGCACCGAAATATGGAACTTGAAGCTATGAAGCTGGTGCGAGGGCAATCGTGGGGTTGTGGCGTGGGCTCGCCTATAAAAAGCCTGCCACGTAGAGTTTTCCCATTCTCTATAATAATTCTGACTCTGTGTATGTGATAGGCAGGTGGCAGAGTATGAAAGTAAACTTTCAGCTCGCGCTCGTCCTGCGCTATCGTTGCATGAAAAAGTATTCTTGTACTTATCGTTTTATTCTATGTCTTGCAGGGAAAACTTTTCTTTTCTATTCTATTTAATTAGAGAAAATCATACTTCTTAATATTATAGAAGGTCAAACTTCTCTTTCAACTTGCTGAAATATCGGCGTGATACCATCAGATCGAGATCGTCGTAGGGCGGGCATAGACGACAACGCTGGGTGTTGTTCTCCACAGCCGCGAGGTAGGTGAGATTCACAATACACGTGTTGCTTATCCTGACGAAGGCAGGGTGGAGGGCTACGAGATCATCGGCGGTGACGCCCTTCTTGAGTAGATGCGTGGAACGGTCGGTGAGGCATAACTGCCAAGAGCGCTGGCCACTGTTGTAGGAGAACAGTAGCACCTCTTCCATCATGACGAGCAGGAGTTCGCTCACCGTCTGCATGGCCATCTTGTGGGGCATGTCGTCGAGCATGAGGCGCTTCATAGAGCCTTTGTCGTGGCTGTCTTGTACCAGCCGATCTACTATGACGCGTAGCTCACTACGCTTGTAGGGCTTCAGCAGATAGTCGAAGGCCGAGAGGCGTATGGCATTAATCATATAGTCGGAGAAGGCGGTGTAGAACACCACACGGAAGGAGAAGTTCACCTTCGGACGGATAGAATCGAGAAACTCTAAGCCCGACTTACCTGGTACTTCCACATCGAGAAACAGTACGTCGGGCTGAATCTCAATGAGTGGCAGCGTGGCTTCTGTGTACGATTGGAAGGTGTGAACGCTACTAAACTCGGGCATCTCGCTCAGGTCGTGGGCCAACGTTTCGAGTGCGCTGGGGTTGTCGTCGACAATGAATGCGGTGAAGCCTTTGTTGTTGCTCATAGGGAAGAAATGATTTGCTGTAGGTTTAGGATAGTATGCTTCCGGGCAAGGTGTTTTTGATTATGATCTCTGCTGCAAATGTACAACGTTTTTATTTATTTTTTATCATCGTTTTTAGTGATTTTGCATAGATGGTACAAATCATGGAATATGTGGACATTTTTTGCGCATAAGAGGAATAAAGATTTTTCTCCCTTATCTTGGTTTGGAGTGTAGAAACAAAAAAGTGTGCCCTTGAGAGCACACTTATATTAGTACGCTCGGCATGAGCATTATCTAACGGGTGCAAGTCCCGAGTAAGCCCTA
>ERZ808270.489-NODE-489-length-22824-cov-3.054987_pt1 | contig 22824 bp, 15 predicted proteins | sample MGYA00521082_ERZ808270 | MGnify/ENA primary metagenome ERZ808270 (study PRJEB31516, sample SAMN03275594) | gut metagenome | biome: mammalia-associated habitat; material: feces | host: Papio cynocephalus | place: Kenya | collected 2012-07-27 ... | reverse complement strand
TTTTTGCATGATGGAAGTGATTTTCTGCCGTTCCACCGGCTTTAAGATATATTCCCTCACGCCATTGCGCAGCATTTCCACCGCATAGGAAAAATCATCGTATCCGCTGATTGCCACAATTTCCGGCTTATGAGACATCTTCTGCACTTCGGCTACCAGCTGGATTCCATCCATCTTCGGCATCCGGATATCGGTAAACATTACATCCACATGCTGTTCCTGTAACATCTCAAGCGCCATCTCTCCGTTGCTGCACTCTACAATATTTTCCACCGGGACTCCGCATCTTTGAATCATCACACGAATTCCCTGACGAATCATTTTTTCATCTTCTACGATCAACACAGTTTTCATGATCGCACGTCCCTCCCTTGTATCTGCTTTGTTCCACTCTTTTGCGGCAGATGCATACTTACTTTTGTGTAACAGCCTTCTTTAGAAGCAATCTGCAATCCATAGGCATTTCCAAAAGCAATGGTAATACGGTCCTGCACATTTTTCAGTCCGATTCCATGACCGTTTCCACTCGTATTATCCGCCTCTAACTTTCCGCTGATCTTTTCTTTGAGTTTTTCCACCTGTTCCGGTGACATTCCCTTTCCCGAATCTGTGACCTCAATCACACAGTCTGTCCCTCTTTTTTCTGCTTTAATGTAGATGGTTGTATCCTCTGCCACATCCTCAATGCCATGTTTGATTGCATTTTCCACAATTGGCTGTAAGGACATCTTTGGAATTTCCTGCTGCATCATCTCCTGCGGCACCCGCAGCGATAAAATAATCTCGTAGTCAAATCGCAGATTCATAAGGGCCACATAATTGCGGACATATTCGAGTTCTTCTTCCAGTAACACCGTGCCGTTTGTCCATTTCATACTGTAACGCAGCATTTTTCCAAGTGATGTGACCGCATCTGAAATCACATATTCCTCGTCAATCTCTGCCATCATTTTAATCGTCTCTAACACATTATAAATAAAATGTGCATTGATCTGATTCTGCAGAACACGGATCTGGGAATTTTTCACCAGAAGCTGCCGGTCGAAGTTTTCCTGCATCAGCGTCTGTATACGGTCAAGCATCGTATTTAACTGTGTGCCAAGTTCGCCCATTTCTTCCGAACTGTCCACCGTAATCCGCACATCCAGATCTCCCTCCTGCACCTGATGTACCGTTTTTAAAATCCGGTACAGACGGCGCAGCAGATGTTTCACCAGACGGTTGATAAAAAAACTCAATCCGATCAGTAAAAAAATCAGCAGGGCAACGGTAATATTCCGGGAACGGTATACGGCATGCACATCATCGGTAATGTCTTCCACCGCAAGCAATGCACCGCCTAATCCATTCATGGGCTGATAGGCACCTACCAGGTTTCTTCCATTGACTTTCTCATATAAAACAACTTTTTCTGAGCTGTTTTCCGTCTCATCATACAATTCCTGTGCCAGTGCACGGCGCTCTCTGGAATCGTTGTTTCCCATATACAGCGTACCGTCTTTTGCCATAAAACAGGTCCATTCCCTGGCATCCCCGGTATACATTTCGTAAAACATCGTATCCATTTTCATGGCGGCTTCCACGTACCCGACGGTTCCGTTCCGGTAATCCTCGACCGGTGTCACATAACACAACAGGGGATCCTCTTCCTGCCTGTTTTTTCCAAATATCGTATCATAATAGTCAAAATGCCAGCCTTCTATACTTTCATCATCCGCCCAGCTTAATTTTTTCATGCGGGAATTCTGATATAAAACCGGCATCATCTCCAGCACATGGTCATTGGTCGCATAAACACGCACCCCATAGAGCAGGGGATTGTTGTAAACCAGGCGTTCCAGCGCTGCAATATCGGTATCATATGTTTTTTTCATTTCCGCGGAAGAATACGTTTTTTCCGACACCGATGCATTGAGCATATCCAGCACCCCTGCATCGGAGATAAAAAACTGCGTTGCCATATTGATGGAACTGATTCCGGTTTCCATCTGCGTTTTGTTACGCTCCATTTTGTTGTTCATGTAAGCACGGTGTTCCCGGATGGTACTCTGTTCCATGTTATAAAACAGGATTCCGAGAATTACACCAATTGGAATCATGACAAAAATAAGGATCGTTATAGTAAACTTCAGATTCAGTTTCATGTTTTCCAGTTTTTTATGTATTGTCTTCATCTAGTCCATTCCCAGTTTTTTCTTGTTGATCTGTACCTGCTTATTCTTTTCTTCCATCACCATATCATATCCAAGCGCTTTCCGCTGTTTTTTATAAGACTCCAGCAATGCATCAAATTTCTCATCCGATTCTGCCAGAAGAAGTTGCGGCAGTGTCTCACTCCAGAGTTTGTCCAGCTTTGCGCTTGCAATTCCTGCTTCACTGTTTGCATCCAGATTTGCATCATACTGCCCCGCATATGTTTTGTATGGATAGGTCCACCGCTCCAGCTGCGCCAGCGGTTCCTCCGTCGGCGGCATCCAGTCCAGCTGCATGACATTGTTCTGCAGCATCCAGTATGCATTGTCTGCTCCGTATTGTGCATCATACGCACTGCGGTCTGCATTGAGCAGTTTTTTCACATCCGGATTGATGGTAACCTTTCCTTCTTTCTCCGTGTACATTTCATTCTTTACGCCGATACTGGTCAGTTTTTGTCCGCGTTCGCTCATCAGATAGTCCATAAACGCAATCGCGCGGTCCGGATGCTTACAGTTTTTGGAGACCAGTGTGAGTGTCCATCCGTTGATGCTGGTCGTTGGGAGTACCGGATCATCCCCATGGCTGTTTTTCGGTCCATCCACCGCAATATAAATCCGGTCAGGGTCTTTTGCATAAATTTCTTTCTCCTGATCTGCCACATCCGTCCGCTGATAGAACATACAAAAATATCTGCCGTCTAACAGTTTTTCATTCATCTGTGTCCGCTGATCCACAAAAATATCATTGGCAAGATATCCCTCCTGCCCCAGCTTCCGGAAAAATTTCAGCCACGAAATATATTCCGGATCGGTATAGCGGTCATATAATTTGCCGTTCTTTTCCCACGGAACCGCCAGGAAATTCATCAGATATTTGTCAAATGATACACATCCGGAACCGTCAAACGCATGGGAACCGATCGGGATCAGAGGTTTCCCGTCCACTTCCGGAAACATCTCTACGGCTTTTTTTACCGCTTTTTCAAACCCTTCCTGCGTTGTCATATCCGGACTTCCGATTGCCTCATAAATATCTTTGCGCACCAGAAATGTCTGATTGGATGCAACACGCTCCTTTTCTTTCACGTCTTTTGGTGTAAAAGACGAATTCGGGTATCCGTAAATATCTCCTTTTTCATCCGAATACCAGTCGACCACCATGGGATCTGTCACTTTATAAAAATACATATCGTATTTGTCTGCCAGGTCATTTAACGCATACACCATATTTTTCTGAATCATCTCATTGACCTGCGGCTCCCACCAGCCGAGTGTTATCAGATCCGGCAAAGAATCCGATGCAATCAGTGCATTTAATTTTTCATCTTCATTGCCCAGCGGCGTAATAAAATTTACGCTGACACCGGTATCTTTCGTGATCTGCTTTGAAACAAGGTTTTTGCCCCATCCCATGCCAAACCAGGAATAGTTGACATACCAGTCGAGTGTCACGGGATCTTCTTTCGCATAAGTTTTCCATGCGGGCGCATCATCGTTTTGATTTTCCGCTGTGCTTTTTACTTCCGTCTGTGTTTGTGTACGCGGCACACAGCCTGTCATCATTCCAAGAAATAAAGCTGTCACACTTGCGTATATCCATCTTTTTTTCATTGTACCCTCTCCTGTTGTTATATTTCATTCTCTGATCATATTTACTAGCTGAATTATACCACAACAGGAGCCTTCACAAAAGTGAAGACTCCTACTGCAAAACATATATTAAAGGGAGAAAACTATAAAAAAGAAAACTTTTTTATTCTTTTACAGCACCTGCAGAAATACTGCTGATGATGTATTTTGAGAAAAATGCAAATACCAGAAGAATCGGGATGACAGAAATTGCAACTGCCAGATAAATTGCACCCTGATTTCCTGTAATATCGGTAGAGGAACGAAGTGTTGCCATCATAACCGGTAAGGTAAATTTGTCATTTTTGTTTAAGATAATCATTGGTGTCAGGTAAGAATTCCAGTTTCCAATGAATGCCATGATTCCCATGGTTGCAAGTCCCGGTGACATGATCGGGATTGCGATACGGTGGAAAATATATAACTCCCTCGCCCCGTCAATACGCGCGGCTTCAATCAATGCCGGTGGCATCACCGAGAGCACATACTGTCTTAAGAAAAAGACGGTTCCCGGTGCTGCGATAGCCGGTAATATTAAGGGGAGGTATGAATTCACGAGATGCAGTTTGGTACATAAGTTGTAGAAACCAATGAGACCAAGCTGTCCCGGAATCATCATAAATATAAGGATGACGGTAAACAGGAATTTGTTTCCCTTGAACTTATACATTGCAAGTCCGTAAGCTGTCAGTGCTGAAAAATATGCGGTAAGCACTGTCGCCGGTACGGCAACGATAATACTGTTTGCCATACCTTTAAACAGGTTGAAAAACTTAAATACCGTCTTCCAGTTGTTTACGAGCTGATTACTCGGAATCAGGGTAAACGATGTCATAATGTCGGCTCCGCTTCTGGTAGCATTGACTACCATAAGCAGAAACGGAAACAGACATGCGACTCCAAGAAGGATCAATAATATGTATAAGATTGTTTTTTTAATTTTATATCCCACACTTCGCATATGGCTAATCCTCCTTATTGAAAACTTTTAACTGTACCACAGATACTGCCAGGATGATCATAAAGATCACATATGCGATTGCAGATGCATAACCGGTCTGTGTCGTTCCTGTGGTAAATCCAAATTTATAGAGATACATAACCGCTGTATAAACCGACTGGTAAGAGCTTCCACCGGTCTCAGACATCAGATACGGCAGATCGAACATCTGCAGACCACCGATCAGAGAAGTGATTGCTACATATAAAAGCATTGGTTTTAACAGTGGCAGTGTTATTTTCGCAAATACGGTCCAGCGTCCTGCACCATCAATGGCAGCCGCCTCGAAATAATCTTTTGAGATACCCTGTACACCGGCCATCAGCATAATAAAGGAATTTCCAAACCACATCCATGCGGAAATAACTGCGATGGTTGGTCCTGCTGTGGCAGAAGATCCCAGCCAGTCTATCGGATTATAATGTGCTCCGAAGAACTTATAGATGCCGGAAATGATCTGGTTGAATGTACCGTATCTCCAATCCAGTAACGTTTTAAACAAAAACGCAATAGATGTCGCAGCGATCAGGTTTGGCAGATAATAAATCACACGGAAAATGCCAAGTCCCTTGATCTTATACTTGATATCACTGAATACAATCGTAAGTAAAAACGCAAGTCCAAGCTGAAGTACAATATTTACTGCCCAGATGCGTACGGTATTCCAAAGTCCTTTCCAGAAGAACTTATCGGTAAATACACGGATATAGTTTTCAAACCATACCCACTTCATTTCGCCCACACCGGCAATCTTTGCATTGGTAAAACTTAAATACAATGTCCGGAATACCGGATATACACTAAAAATTAAAAATACGACTACAAATGGAAGGACGAACAAATATCCCATATTATCATACGATTTGAGTCCTGCTTTTTTCTTTTTGCCCATAGGTTCATCTCCCCTTTTCCCTTTTCCAGATTCTAAAAGATGTCATCCGGCATATCCCCGGCAGGAACGTTTCCTGCCGATGAACTGCCTGTTATGATTTGTGGATTATCGGTCAATCTTGATATCCGGGAATGTTGACTGTACGGTATCATAGAATGCATTCACTGCATCTTCTTTTGACTTTTCACCAGTCTTTACTGCACTGATCGCCTGTGACCATGCATCACCAATCTGCTTGTCATAGCGGGTTACCTTTGAGTAATCAATGCCCTTTGCCTGATCCAGCCAGAACTTATACAGTTTCTCACCGCCATAGATCTCATTTTCATCATCTTTGTGCTTCTCAAGTGCCGGCAGATAAGATACGGTATCACCCTGTGAGTAATCAATCCACCAGTCGGCAGTATCCTCATTTAACGTACAGAATTTAACGAAATCCCATGCGGTATCCTGTCTCTTGGAGTTAGAAGAAATACCGATGTATGTACCACCGCCAAATCCGTAAGTAGGTCCGGCACAAACGCCCCATTTACCGGACGTATCACCTACATGATCTCTCATGGTAAGTACGCCCCAGGAAGGAAGTCCGAATGCAAATACACTTGTCTTTTCTGCATCTTTGGTTGCTTCCTCAAACTGTGTGGAATCCCATACGTTTACGGAATCGTCTTCTCCACTCTGGATATCAGCAGAAAGGATCGGCACCTCTCCTGCCATCGCCTGATACCATGGAGTCGACCACTGTGTTGCATATGCAGTGTAGTCATTCTTGTATAAGTCTACACAAAGATCCATGTAATCATATCTGGACTTCGACACGTTTAACTTTCCATCCACAACCCATGCGCTGTCTCCTGAAAAATAGCTTAACTCTGCGTCGGATGAGAAAATCCGGTATCCCTTATCTTTTAACTTCTTTGCCGTATCAAGAATGGTTGGATAGCTGGCGAATAACTTTCCAACTTCATCCGGATCATCCGTTCCGAATACTTCTTTTGCAATGTCTCTTCTGTAATAGAAGCCTGCCGGTGTGATCTGGTAGGAAATCGCTCTCTGGATGCCATCCGAATCCTGTCCGACCTGCCATACATAATCCACGATCTTGTCCTTGTAATCCTGTGCTCCGAAATCATCTAAGTTTGCAAAAAATCCTGCATCATAGAAATCATCGAGCATCTGTGGCTCACCAACGATGATATCCGGCTCTGTCTCACCTGCCAGTAATGCGGTCTGTACTTTTGTCGGATAATCTGCCGGCTCAATCACAACGGTATCTACTTTGACTCCGGTCTTTTCCTGGAAACGCTTTCCGAAATCCACCAGATCGTTTGTCAGTGTCCAGACAACCAGTTTGTTGTCCCCTTTACTGCCTGTTTTGGAACCACCCTGTGTGCTGTCGCCTGCTCCGTTACTTCCACATGCGCCCATGGTACATACCATAGCTCCGACGAGAAGTGCGGAAACTAATTTTTTCCATCTCATAAAAATATCCTCCTTTTTGACTGAACAACTTTGTTCTCTGTTGATACTGTCATTATAGGAGGATATCTTTGTGGAAAAAATGATGCAAATTTTAAAAAGGTGTCTTTTTTTTACTCTTCCAGAATATAGGTACAGATACTGTGCGCATTTACGGTTTCTTGCACCCCGATACCGCCTTCCCTCAGGGTCATATCCACAGGATTTTCCCCTTTGTTCATCACAACAATCACACGACTGCCATCCGGGTTTAAAAAGCCACAGACATCCAGCGCATCTGTATAGCGGGTGGTTCCGATGCGCACGGCACCTTTTTTAATATAGCGGCTGAACTGGCCAATATAATAGTAGGTCAGACGTTTGTCAAAGGTGTCATTTTTTGGATCACACAGAATCGGAGCTGCACAGAAATTGCCGACATGGTTCGGACCGCCCTCCATATCCAGAATCAGATTCCAGTCCAGATAGGCGCTGAGTCCCGCACGGAAGTTTCCGATCATGTCATGCGCATACATCTCCGCTTTTGCCGTTTCTTTCGTATCCGCAAAACGGGAATACTCCACACATCCTTCGGAAAAGATCACTTTTGTCCCCGGATACTGCTTCTGCACCATCTCAATTGCCTCAAAATGATCGCCGGTATACCAGTGTACGGCTGCACCTTTGATATATTGGGCTGCTTTTTCATTCTGCATGCAGGTACCGAAACGCTCAAACAAAATCTCCTTGTTGTGATCCCATACAAAAATATCCACATCGGAAAGTCCTGCTTTTTCGAGTGCTTCGCCCAGGTAATTTCCAACAAACTCCGCCTCTTCCTCTGCCGTGTAGACACAGGAATCCCAGGTCTGGACTGCTGCCGGCTCATTCTGTACGGTCAGCGCGCAGATGTTAATTCCCTTCTCACGGTAAGCCTGGATAAATTTTACAAAATAGGCTGCCCATGTGGCATAATATTCTTTCTTTAACTTACCGCCATGGTTCATCTCCCCATTGGTTTTCATAAATGCCGGTGGAGACCATGGGGAAACTAAAAATGCCAGATCCTCCCCATAAGTTTCTTTTCTTTTTGCGATCGCATCCGTCAGGAATGGCAGAATCTCTTTTTCATCGTGTGCGATGGAAAATGTCTTAAGCTCGGCGTCTCCTTCTTCGATATAAGTATAATTTCCAAGTGCAAAATCGCAGCTGTTCATATGAATACGTCCGATGCTATAACGCAGTCCGTCTTTTCCGAAATACGCCTCGATCATCTCTTTCTTTTTTGCATCGCTGCATCCCATATAAGTATGCGCACTCGCCTCTGTAAATGCCCCTCCGAATCCTTCGATTTCCTGATAGGTCACCTGCGGATACACATTTACCACCTGCATTTCTCCCGGCTGTTCTCCAGTAACAAGCTCCTGTTCCTTCCAGAATTCATTTTTCTGTTCACATGTAACAATTTTTTTCACTCTCATAGTAAGTTTCCTCCTGTATTATTTCTGTCTGACAGTTACGTCTATGGTTTCTGCCATACCATCTCTTATCATACGCGCCGCATCACCCTCGATACTGCCACTGCTGTGCATCCGGCTTCCGTTACGGTATACAATTTCAATTTCCCCGATTTCATAATTTCCCGGATAAAAATTCTGCTGTCCATCCAGATGATATACCACCTTCGTTTTTCCCAGAAACATAGCCGACACTTCCAGATCTTTTCCCACAAGATATGCCGGAATCACCGGCGCAAATGTAAGCTTTAACGTTTCCCCGGCGTAAGCAAACGGCCGGCGTCCGAACATCATCGTCTTCCACATACTCATAAACTCAATGGTCGATCCGCTCAGACGTGCGACAAATCCCTTTCCGACAAGTTTTTTATTCGGATTTTTCGAACTTGCAATAAATGAAGAATTCTCCCAGATGCTTCTTCCATACTGTTTTTCATCCAGGAACGGAATTGCCGCGTGATGGAAATCTTCTGCAAATTCTTCATATAACTGTGCATGCAAAAGTTCCAGCAGATACTTATATTCCATATGCAGCCAGATGGATTCATTTTCCAGCCAGCCCGGCGTAAATGCACGGGCACGCCCCAGTTCATAAGATGCATTCTGCAAAGATGCATTTACCTTGTACATGGACAGTTCCGTATCGTAGAGATCACTGTTCTTTACAGCCGCTGCCAGCGTTTTCTTTTCCTCCTGTGGACGATTCAGTTTCAGGTAACGGGTCGGTCCTTCCAGGAAATATGGAAGCGGCTGTACCGCAAATTCCAGTGGAATGATGCCTTCTTCTGTCTGTTCATACCGCCTGACTTCGTAGGAAAAATACGTCGGACAGATGCCTTTTCCATATTCCTTCGCTTTTACGATGCCTGCTTCCACCGTATCTTTCCAGCCCAGCAGCATCTGGATGAGCTGCTCACTCTGATACGTGACTGTCTCACCGGATACCCCCTGATAGGTCTTCTCCCGGTAAATTTCTTTTGCATCATTGATGCGATTCCAGAAAGAAAGCACCTGCTGATGTTTTGCAATCGCATCATTTTCCAGACGATTGATCAGCTGCAGTTCATCTAAAAATGTTCCGAGTTCTTTTAAAATCCGCACCGGTTCGTTCAGGCGCTGCAATGCACCGATCGTATACGTCAACATCCGGTACAGCTCATACGTTTCAGCCATGGAAGAGCCAAAAATACCCGGCAGACCATTTAACGCATCATACCATCCCGGCTTGCCACCTTCCATCTCGATTCCCATTCCATACGGATCAAGTGCCGCAAACTTTGTCGCACACAAAAGAATCAGCTTTTCCATCAGCGTTGTATAGATAATCTCCCCTTTACCGAATTGTGCACGGACAAGTTTTTCGCCGGTATTTCTTCTGGAAGCTTCATTTAATGCATGGTACTGGCGCACGCCCCGATCCGTCAATACATAGCGGCGGACTCTCGGATTGATATTGATCTGTGACAGGAAAAAGGTATACGCTTTCTCCGTCAGCATTTCTTTCTCCTTTTCCGGAAAGATTGCCAGATACTCTTCGATGAGATCCAAATTGTAATCCCAGTGATCACTCCAGTATCCCTCTAAGAAATTTCCGTTCACCGTTTCCTGTGCAAAGTCAATCAAAGAGGTAAACAGTTCCGTATCCGGCAGCAGTTCCCACAATTTTCCCGGTGTAAACGGTTTTGTCACAAGTGCAAGCACTTCCTGTTTTTTTGTCTCCGGAAGATCCTCTAAAATCATGCAGGCATGCTCTTTTGCAACCGTATAACTTGTCATCTCCACGCCAAGCGGATTATAACCGTCCAGCTGGATCAGACTGTAAAACGTCTGGATATTTTTCCGTCCCACAAACGGTGCAAAAAAAGTCTCCAGTCTGCGGTTCTGATTGACATCCCGGAAATTGCCGTTGCCCTGTGAATAAAACTCCGGCAGCATGGAAAAATAATTGTAATCCCGCTCCAGATCTCCATGTTTTCTGGAATACACGTGGAAGATCTTGCTATGTTCAAGTGGGATCGGATATCCACCGCGCAGCAGATTGTCCATGTATGTATATGCACAGTATGCATCAAAATCTTCATTTCCGGTGTGTGTCTGCATATCTTCCGTCAGTTCCTGCACAAGTTCCTCGCACCGCTCTTTCTTTTCCGCAAAATACGCACCGTTTAATTCGTGGCTTCCAAGAAAATCCTGTAAAATCTTCTGATTTTCCACCTGTCCGATCAGCTCATAAATACTTTCCGACTGTCCGGATGAAATCTCCATGGTTCTGGTAAACATACAGCACGGAACCAGATTGGCATCACTTCTGGTCTGCGCTTCTACTTCCCGGATTCCTCCCTGCTCATATATCACAGCACATCCTACAAAATTACCTAACCAAAATCCCCTCCCCGGATCTGTCACCGCCTCTAATCGTGTGCCATCTTCCGCAAATCCGACGCCAAAATTTCCACCCTCGATCATGGTAACATCCGCCGTGTCATCCATACTGGCACGTACTCGGAAATACGGCACATTTTTTTGTGCCTGCTCTACCTGCATCCACGCTTTGGAAGTCTGGATCATATTTTTGGTATTTTCCATACTCACCCCGTATGGGATCACCTGCGGCATTCCGTCAAGCAGTTCGATTTTCACATCATCCGATGCGGTATTTGTTATCATGACTTTCCGAAACAGCGCCCCTACCGGTTCTTCCGGCAAAATACAGTACTCCACATGCACGTTAAGCTGCAACTCCAGAAGCTCCTCCTCAATTGCCAGTGTGTTCATGCCAATACGCATCCGATGCGTCTGTGTTTCCTTTAAAAAGGCTTCCTCTGTTTTTCCATCTTTGCGCAAAAATGTGCGGAATCCCGTGCGCTTTACATTCTGGTATGCCTTGTGCGCCGGTTCAAATTCCATAATCGCATGATCTTTATTTTCTACTCCGAAACTTGCCACACCCTGTCCGCGATTGACATAATAACACCAGATCGGGATCCCGTGCAGTCCCGCAATGCCCGGAAGGAAACTGGCAAACACCGGTTTTCTCCCATAATTTTCAATTGTGTATTCCTTTTTCATCTGTCTGCACTCCTTTCTGCAAGTGTCAAATGGATCCGGTGTACCACCGTCGTATCGAGCGTTTCCAACAGTTTTCTGCCACATTGACAGCGTCCGCCTGCACAGGATAACGCAATCTTCTCATCCAGCATTGCATCTCTTACCTCATACGTTCCCGCTTCCAGTTTCTTTGGATTTTCAATCGTAACGTCCCACTGGATTCCCTGGAATGGAAGGGTTACCTCTGCACTCTGTTTTTCATCAAACTGTTCGAGCAACAGATTCGGTGCAATCACCAGCGCACCGTCCTCTCCGCGAATACCAAACATACAGGTAATTACGGTAAGCATATACCAGCTTGCAGCACCTGTGAGATAGTGATAAAGCCCCCTGCCGTCTTTCCCGAAATATTCCGGAATTCCCGGATAGATCCGGCTGTTTTCAAAATCCATGGCCTGATGATACAGCGCATGTAATGCCCGGTATCCTTCCTTTGCAAAACCTCTCTCATACAGTGCATTGGCATACATCACTGCCATGTGGGAAAAAACTGCCCCGTTTTCTTTCTCTCCGTATGCAAAACCAAACATCCGTCCCATATCTGTTTTCACTTCATGGAAATCGGTATTCAACCGGTATCCGCCACAGGATGCATCAAACAGATACTGATCTGCCGCTTTTGTAATTTCTGCAACCTGTGCAGCGTCCGCGGTTCCTGCCATAACAGAAAATACCTGACCTGTCAGCATCATCTGGACGCTTCCATCCGGCTGCACTCCTTCCACGCATCTGCCATGATCATCATAGTAACTGTTGTACCATGCATGACCATCCGCTTCTATCCACTCATTTTGTCTGATATGCTGCATCATCCACTCCGCTTTGTGAAGCAGGCTCTCCGCCACCGTTTGGGTTGGAAGCGTGAGCACTTCTCCGCTGATCCGGTGTCTGCAGCTTTGTGCATATGCCGTAAGCAGTGCCTGTTTTGCCGCCACATCCTCATACAGCGCCTGCTCATCCTGCAGAAGCGGTTGAATTTCGTGGAACAAAACTATCGTATCCATGCCTTTTTCCTTCTCTTTTAAGAGCAGGTTTCCAAGATCCATGAGATTCTTCGCATAAGCATTGGTAAAGGCAACACTCTCTCCACGGTGGGATGCCATATCAATCGCATCGTTCCAGTCTGCATCCCGCAGCCGGATCTGATTGTGCTCTCCCACTTCATAAAATGCACACAGCGCCTGCACCAGCAGATGTTCTAAAACCGTACCTTCATAACGGTCATCATTTACATCTTTCTGCCACAGTTCACCTTCCCACGCTTCATCAACTGCGGTTCCGCGCATCACCTGTGCGTCTTTGAAATAAGGCACGTTCTGATACAGCAGAGAACTGTCCCCGGTCTGTTCTAAGTACAGTTTCGTTGTCATGAACGGCCACACACCATGATCCATCCATACACGGGTGATTCCGTTTCTGTCTGCCTTAAATTCACCCATGCGCTCTCCGATAATCGTGGCATTGGTTCCATCCACACGCACTCCGGCAAAATTTGATACCAGAAGATCCCGCACGCTTGCCGGGTCCATCAGAAGCAATGCCAGACAATCCTGCCACAGATCCCGCCAGCCTCTGCCTCCTTTTCCGTAATCGTGATGTGGCAGAAAAGAACATCCATAGATCCGCCGCAATTCCGGCTGGAAATTCACCCAGTTCATAAACTGGTCAAAAACCGGATCTGCCGTATGATAGTGTACTTTATTTTTTTCTTTCCAGTAGCGTCTGGCTTCTTCCAGACAATGGGATACTTTTTCGGAACTCGAAAATTTTTCCCGGATCGGCGCAATCTTTTCCTCTCCCTGGATCGCGCCGATCAGCAGCGTATATGTGCAACATTCACCTTCCTGCAGTGTTTTCTCCGCAAACCGCAGTCCTCCGAGGGTTTCCTGCCCATCCACTTCCATGCCGGTTTTCACTCCGGGACGGTTACAGACCACGGCTTCCGGCCAGAGCAGCGTACCGCCGCGTCCGGCAAAAGCCTCCAGTTCCGGATAGAAACTCTCCGGTGCTTCTCCCTCTCCGGTCATGCCTTCCACATAATAGGTCCAATCATTTTTCTGATGTCCGCGCTCGTCAAAAGACAGTGTCGGAGTCACATGTACGCCGTATTCCGTTGTATGTGCCCGGTGCAGCAGGGACGTTACGTGCCGGTGATCCCGGATATTGTCCGCACTGCGTCCATAGACAGGAATCGCCGCCACTGCAGTGACCGTCAGCGGTCTGGATGTGATGTTCTCCAACTTCACATGCATGATCTCGACATTCTCATCCACGCTTACAAAGCTTGTGATCTCCGCTGCAATGCCCATCTCTTTCGATCTGCGTATTGCTTTGTGCCACATATATCCGGCTTCCACGCCAGACTCCTCCTGCTGCCCGCTGTATCTTTGGGCTTCCTGTTTCGCCGACATACCGGTTGCTGACCAGATGCCTCTTTCTTTTACCATGCACCAGAAATTCCGGGAAGTCCGCTTTCCCGCGAGATCTCCCACGCTCTCCGGTTCCAGCAGGAAATGATTCTGATCCAGTTTTGCATCTCCGCACAGATTTGGCGTAACCGCGCTCTTTAGTCCGTGTTCCCCGGCAATCGGAAAATATAATTCACGGTCATTTTCCGCACCTTTGAGCCGAAAACTTCCGTCATGATCCATAAACTCATAATTTTGCATGACCATTCCTCCTCTTTTTTCCTACTTTTATGATAAGAAAAATGGAACCTTTACATAAGGTTCCATTTATCGGTTTGGTGTCATTTTTTTAGGCTCTGACGATACTCTTTCGGATTCACCCCTTTGACCCGCTTAAATACGCGGGAAAAGTATTTTTCATCCCGAAATCCGACCCGATAGGCTATTTCATAAGTTTTCAGTACTGTATGCGCCAGATACGTGCATGCACGGGTGATGCGGATCTGATTCAGGTAGTCCACATATTTGCACTGCAGCTACCGCGAAAACAGGGTAGATAAATATCCGGCAGAGATCCCTGCCTTTTCCGCCACATCGGAAAGCGAAATATCTTCCGCAAAATGTTCCGCAATATATTCCTGTGCAATCTGCAGAAACCGGTTTTCCTGCCCTGCAAATTCCTGCTCAATTGCCTCACCTTCCGTTCCGAAAAATTCATCTGCCTGCTGGTTGATGCAGGCAAGAATATCCGCGGCCCGCACCGGTTTCAACAGGTATTCTTTTGCTCCCAGGTGCAATGCCTGCTGTGCATACTTAAATTCATCATATCCGCTCAAAATAACCGTAACCGGTTCAATTCCTGCCTTTTTTGCCTCCTGAAGCACTTCAATTCCACTTTTGACCGGCATCTGTACATCCAGAAGCATTACCTGTGGCTGATACTTCAGGAGAATATCCAGTGCCTCCTGTCCGTTCTCAGCCTCATAGATCCTGGAAAAGCGGTCGGTATGCAATTGCATATATTTTGTCATTCCTCTGCGAATGGTATCCTCATCATCCGCAATCAACAATTTTAATCCCATCTATTTCTCCTCACAGGGAAGATCGAGTATCACGGTCGTTCCCTTTCCCACTTCACTTTTGATCTCCAGTATAAAATTCTCTTTGTATTTCCGCTCTAAGCGTTCACGGATATTTTTGATGGCATATCGTCCAATCCGCTGCTTACGATAAGCATCCGGTTCTTCCTCCCAGATCTCATCAATCTGAGACTGGCTCATGCCAATTCCGGTATCCGCGATTTCAAAATACATTCGGTTTTCCACCCTGGCTGCTGTCACCGTCACTTTACAACAGGTGCTCACATTTTCAAATCCATGTACAATCGCATTTTCCACAAACGGCTGCAGAATCAATTTCGGAATCTTTTCCTGTTTTACCGCATCTTCAACAATTACTTCGTACTGCAGGCGCTTGGAAAACCGCATCTGCTGAATCTGCAGATACCGGGAAATCAATTCTGTCTCCTGCCCTACGGTTACTTCACGTTTTCCCTGACTGAGCACCAGACGGAACAGCTGGGAAAGTGCCAGAATACTTTCCGCTATCTCTTCGTTGTCCTGTTCCATCGCCTGCCAATACAAAGAATCCAGTGTGTTATACAGAAAATGTGGATTGATCTGTGCCTGCAGGGCAGCAAGCTCACTTTCCTTTTCCTGCAGCGTAATCACATAGTTTTTATCAATCAGCTCTTTGATGGCAAGCACCATCCGGTTAAAACATTCCGCCACTTCCCCCACTTCGTCATGCGTAAGCACTTCCACCTGCTGATCGAAATTTCCTTCCGACACATCATTGATCGCCTCATTCAGTTTCCGGAGCGGTTTGGTTACAATATTGGAAATAATCAGAAGCAGCGGCAGCAGGCCTACCATAAAAACGGCAAGAATAACCAGCGGCATATAGGCAATATCCCACAACCGCATCTGCAGATCATAACGTTTTACCACTTTACAGATAATGCTTGCATCCGCGCCCGTCTGTGTGCAGATCACTTCGTAGTTGCCATACGTAAAATGTGAGGTTCTCTTTTGGAAATCCTGTTGCACGAAATCAGAAGCGGTCAGCTTCTCTTTCAGTTCTGGATCGATTTTTCCGATCTGGCTTAGGACACTTCCTCCTGCGTCCATCACCAGAATCGCCTCCGATTTGTTTTTTACAACATTTTTGCACAGATTATCAAAATAGTCCTGTGCAACACCAATGATGACAAATCCCAGCGTTTTCTTAGCTCCCGGACGGACAATCTTACGACAGAGCACCACTTTGTCTGTCCGACTGCTCTGATAGAGTTCACTTGTCCCTTTCGGAATCTGCATCCAGACAATCCCATTGCTGCTGTCTGAAAGTTTCTGGTAAATTTCCGTCTCATGAAAATCCTTTGTTCCCGGAATATAGGCACTGTTATCCATGCCGCGCAAATACGGACGAAGCCCATTTTCCGGATAAATGGCAATGGTTTTGATATGCCCCTTAAGTGCAATCATATCCTGTACGATACGCATCGGAGCCTTGTCAAACCATACCTTTGCATTGCGGTTTAATTCCGACACATCGGTTCTAGACAGCAGGTTCTGAATATCATCATTGATGCTGATATAGGTAGAAAAATCCCGGATGTCCGTCTGCATAATCTCCATGCTTTCTGCCAGGGTCTGTACACTTGCATAATCACTTGCATATTTTTCCTGTTGTCCGTTCCTATAATTAAAGAAAAAGAGAACCAGACAGATGGCAACCAGCACTGGAGATATTGTCAGATAACCATAAAAAACCAACTTTTTCTTTACGCTTAAATGATCTACCCAGTTTCTGATTTGCTTCATCTGTCCGTCCTCTTTTCTTATGTATTTAGCCCTTTACAGCTCCCATGGCTGCACCTTTTGTGATATGTTTATTCAATGCAATATACACAATAACGGCCGGTGCTGCGGTAAGTGCCATAACCGCGAACTGTACCGCGTAGTTGGAAGAATACTCTCCGGTAAACTCCAGTACAGAAAATGGAAGTGTTTTCCACTTCGGGGAACTTAAGTATGTGGTTGCCATCATAAATTCATTCCAGTTATTTAAGAAGGTCATAATTGCAACGGTTGCAATGGATGACTTTAACATTGGGGTGATGATCTGGAATAAGATACGGTAGATTCCGCATCCATCCATTACAGCGGCCTCTTCGAGTTCCACCGGAATCGCTTCCATGAAACTGGTCATCAGGAACAATCCCTGTGGCAGGGAGAATGCCACATACGGAATCAGCAGTGCCCAGATGGTATCCGTCATTCCAAGCTGGCTGTAAATTTTATAGTTTGGCAGCAGTGTCGCATGAATTGGAATCATCATGCCCATAAGAAGCAGTGTCTTAACCAGTCCGCTTAATTTCCAGTTCATTCTGCGGCATGCAAATGCTGCCATAATGGAGATCAGAATAACCAGGACCACCGCAAGACCGTTGATGATCACACTGTTCTTTAAGTAATGAAGGAAATTACCATCTACAAAAGCTTTGACATAATTGCCCCACTGGATTTTCTTTGGAATGATCAAAAGACCACTGGTAAACATCTCGTTGCTGCTTGCCAGAGAGAAATCCAGAAGCCAGATCAGAGGGAAGATCTGAATAACAGCAACAATGGAGAGCACAATCCAAAGTATCGGTTTTTTCTTTTTCTTTGCATTTTTTGATTTTCCTACGTATTCCATTTATGCTGCCCCCTTTCTCTTCTTTACTTTCACGGTATCACGGTCCTCAAAAATCTTATTGAGAATCACGGTAGTAAGCAGACAGATGATGATAAATACAACACCGATGGCATTTCCATATCCATATTTAAATGCCTTAAATGCCTGCTGATACAGGTAGTTTGCTGCAAACTGCGTCTTGTTTCCAGGACCACCGTTTGTCAACAGATATACGGTTTCCATCTGCTTTAATGCAGAGATGACTGCCATCGTGACATTTACCTGGATGACCGGTTTCATCAGTGGAAGTGTAATCTTTAAAAATGTAGTTCTCTGGTTTGCGCCATCGATTGCTGCTGCCTCATACAATACCGGGTCAATATTTTTGATACCGGTGTAGTAGATGAGCATGCCCCATCCAAATCCATGCCAGATCAGTACCACAAGCACTGCCCAGATCGCTTTGTCGGAAGAAAACCAGTTGATTCCGCCTTTTCCACCGAATGCTTTGATGATATTGTTTAACAGACCGAAATCCGGATTGTAAATAAATTTCCACAGATAAGCGATAACTGCTACAGAAATAACATTTGGGATAAAGAATACGCAGCGGAAAAAGCTCTCGCCCCTGCCACCCAGCTTATCTAAGACGGCTGCTGTAATCATGGCAAGTGGATGCTGGATACAGATAAATCCGATTGCCAGCAGTAAGGAATTTCGCATGGACATCCAGAAGTTTGCGTCCACGATCAGTTTTTTGTAGTTCTGCCATCCGATAAAATGTGCCTGCCCCATACCGGAATAATCGGTAAATCCGTAATATACGCTCAAGCAGATCGGTGCTAAGATTGCAAAAAAGAACAATAACAATCCCGGAAGCACAAGTGAGAGGATGACCCATTTATTACTGTATAATTTTTTCATACTTATTGCCCCTTTTTAGGAAAAAAGACCGCCGGAATGTGACTTCCGGCGGTCCTATGGTCTGTGATTACCAGTCGCAGGAAGAACCAATTGTCGTTAAGAAATCGTCAATACTTGTACTTCCGTTTGATACGTTCTGAATCTCGCTCTCAATACATGTCTTGAATGCAGATGGTCCACAGTCATTGATCGGAGTTCCGGATACGCTTGTTGCATTGTTTACCGCATCTACGAACTGCATCTGTAAATCAGTCTCGTTGCCGGTCATATATGCGGACTGATCCTGTGCAGACATTCCTACACCATTCTCCCAGCCAATCTTGGAGAGTTTATCTGGCTGATACATATAATTTAAGAACTTGATTGCTTCATCTTTTACCGGTGAGCTTGCAGAAACTGCATATCCACCGCCGTTCCATGCTGCGATATCGGTTGCTGTTCCTTTTCCGCCATCAATTACCGGCATGGTGAACATACGGATGTTGGTACGAATGTCCTCCGGAATGTCCTCGTTGAGTGCCATGGATGCATCCCAGCTTCCCATGTAGTACATTGCTGCCTGCCCGTTGGTAAACAGGTTCTGTGCGGTTGCATAATCCTGGGAATCATATCCCTTCTGGAACAGTCCTGCATCTGCCGACTTCTTTAAAAGTTCTACTGCCTTCTTGATATTAGGGTCTGAGAAATCTTTATTTGCGATTGCATCGCTTACGGTCTTTGAATAGTCAGAACCGGTCAGTTTAAAGAGAATATCGGACAGATAAACTGCCATCGGCCATCCATCTCCACCATCCATCGCCAGTGGTGTGATTCCTGCTTTGTTCATCTTTCCTGCCAGATCTAACAACTCATCATATGTAGTCGGTACTTTCCATCCATTCTCATCAAAGATTTTCTGGTTGTAATAGAAAGCAGCTACGTCTGTATTTCTTGGAAGTCCGTATAACTTTCCGTCCTTCTTGAATCCATCGAGAGATCCCGGAATAAAGTTGTAATCGGCATAATCACTCTCATTTAATTCTGCAAGAACTCCCGCATCCAGAACTTCGTCCAAGAATGCCGGCTGGCCCCAGATACTTACAACATCCGGCATGCCATCCATGGAATATGCCTTGAACTTTGTCTTATAACTTTCTTCATCCAATGCCTCCACCTTGATCTCAACATTTGGATTTTCTTTCATATACTCATCAATGATTGTCTGCTCTACCAGACCCTGTCCTGTCTTTCTGTCTGGAAGGTTTGAAAATACTTTCAGTGTTACCTTTCCACCATCTTTGCCACTTTCTTCCGATTTGGAAGTACTGCCGTTTCCATCGGTGCTTGTTCCTGTGCTGCCACATCCCATCATCAGGGTCGCTGCCATTGTTGCTGCAAGTACAGCTGAAATAACTCTTCGTTTCATATACCTTTTCCTCCTAGTTTTTATGACCGGCCGGATCATTTATTTGATGAACTAATGATAGCATCCGGCCAGAACAGTTTACAGTAAGTAAATTTTTAAAAAGGTGTACTTTTTTTAAGTATGGCAAACAAAAAAAGCTGTGCACCTTTTTCTGGTGCAACAGCTTTTCCCCTGTGCTTTCTTCTATTTTAAGAATAAGTTTCATCTCTCCTTTAGCCCAAAGTGTTCTTTTTATGTGTCAGCATAGCCATATACTCATACCTAGGTTTATAGTCATTTTCATTGTACATTTTGTAATATTGATCAAAAATACGCTCTATAACATTTGGAATCTGACTCTCCTGCGGTTCAAACAAAATAATCAGATACTGCATGGAACTGTAACGGGTGCAGATATCAACCTTACGGATTTTCTGCCGGATTGATGTTTCCATGCACTCCAGCGCCTCTTCCATTTCTTCATTATACATCATTTGTTCCTGGAAACCATCCACTGTTACCATTACCAGATAACAGGTATGGCTGCAACGCGCTCCCAGGCTGTTCATGTATTCATAAATTTTGGCAAAATCACGATAATCCAGATCCAGTGCTCCGGAATAACTGCCACTCTCCTGCAGGGCATGCGCGACCACTTCAAGGTCTTTTCCCATACGCTGTACGGAAATATCGTCCGCTTTCATCTGCTCATAGAAGAAATAACTGCCTTTTCCGTTCTGCTTCACATAATAAAGTGCTTTATCGGCACAGTTATAATATTCCTCAAAATTTCCGCCTCTGCTGCACATGCACAGTCCCGCCGACAAAGACGCCGCATGCATTTCCACATCCTCGTCCTTTTTTTCGATAAATTGTGCAAATAACTGTTTGACTCTCTCCTGTGCCAGATCTTTCGTTGCTTCCGGCAGGAAAAGAAGGAATTCATCTCCTCCCAGGCGGCATGCCACCGACGGTTCCCCGACATTTTTTAAAAGCATTCCCAGACATCCCAGTGCGCGGTCTCCTGCCTTGTGTCCATAGATGTCATTGATCTTTTTCAGGTTGTCCATATCACAAAAAACCAGACATCCATCAAATTCTTTTATCAGTTCCGCCATCATGGCTTCTCCACGGCTCCGCATCGGAAGTCCGGTCAGATGATCGTAGTTTTCTTTTTCAATGCGTTTCTTCTGGATTTCCATATCGCGGACACTCTGCATGGTCCGGACAATATTTGCGAACAGAAGAACCATCATGCCGATACCAATAAAAATTCCCGAAACCACAACTACATAATAAATGGAAATTACTTCCATCACCACTGCCAGCATGGCAATCACCATCCCGATCAGCGTCAGACCGTATTCCCTGGCCTGTTTCCGAAAAATATCAATTCCAAAGGTAATACACACGGTGATAAATGTAACAACCAGAAGCATCTGGGAAAACGGAAGTGTCTCAATAAAGTCCTTTATGCCCGTGATATGCAGCAGAGTGCAAACGACAAAATCCACTACTGCCAGGCATTCGATCACACGATAAATGCGTGTATAGCGTTGTTTCTGCACGCTATCCATATAAAACAGGACAGGCACCGGACAAAGCAGGATCACCAGAAAACATACCACCGACAGCACTGACGTATTCGGTACCCAGAGCTGCCGTAGTTTGGACTCTCCAAGCATCCATGCGGCCCCCATCAGAATGCACCAGCCCAGATACTCCATATCCAGTCTCGTCCGGTAAGCAATTCCAAGGGCAATACTGAAAATAATTGTGACAATTCCCACAAAAAAGAGGAAAAATGCTACAATTGTCTCCATCCCATAGACATTGAAAATACACGCCCAGATATCTCCCTTGTCCCCGCAGTATACAAAATTGACAACACCGGAATATTTTTTTGTATGCGTGGTCAGTTCTATCCGCAGAATCTTTCCTGCATCCCGCTCGGAAGTCGGACAAAATACATAGCGGCTGGCAGAATTTTTTCCGAACACCCGCGTCTTCTTTGTGTTGTATTCACTGCGCAGTTTTCCATCCACGTAAAATTTCACATCCTGCAAAGAGGAACGGATTGCAAAAGATGTCTGTACATAATCCTCCGGCAGTTTGGTTGTGATTACCATAGTTTCATTTTCCGCGACCTCATATTTCCCCGGAACTGAAATTTTTTGTCTGCTTCCATCGGCTTTTTCCCATGTAAACGTTCCATGATATGTAAGAGATTCCTGATTGGATACTTTTGTTCGTTCACTTGGATACACCGCTTCCGCTATGATAAACCAGCCCAGCACAGCAAACATCAAAACATAAAACAGGATTATTTTCTTTTTGTTCCCCATATATTTTTTCATCCTTTACTTTCTTACCCGATCTTTTATATACGATATTTTCTATTTCTAATTATTCCATAACCCCACTGGAAATGCAAGACATGCTGTGGCACAAAAAAATTCCGCTCGGTCATGAGCGGAATTTTTCTCTGTTCTGTATTACCGGGCCGCAGCATTGCTGCTTCCCTGGGTTGTGACCTTGCCATCTTTGATGCTAAGTGTCAGTTTAGTT
>ERZ808270.488-NODE-488-length-22829-cov-14.860762_pt1 | contig 22829 bp, 11 predicted proteins | sample MGYA00521082_ERZ808270 | MGnify/ENA primary metagenome ERZ808270 (study PRJEB31516, sample SAMN03275594) | gut metagenome | biome: mammalia-associated habitat; material: feces | host: Papio cynocephalus | place: Kenya | collected 2012-07-27 ... | reverse complement strand
GAGGTAATTCATTTTTTGAATTACCTCTCTTAATAGTAGGGACGATCGGGCTCGATTTTTGATTATGCAAAAAAAGAGGTAATTCATTTTTTGAATTACCTCTCTTAATAGTAGGGACGATCGGGCTCGAACCGATGACCTCTGCAATGTGACTGCAGCGCTCTAAACCAGCTGGGCTACGCCCCTATATCTTTTTGTTAGCCGAATGCAAAAGTAGCAACAATAATCATAACGACCAAAGAAAATCCTCAATATTTTTTCGATAAGACATAAAAAAACATCGGCACCCGAAGCCTTTTATAGACTGCAAGTCCCGATGTTCCATATCACAAACATACTAACACATAATCAAATCAAAAACTTATCTATCATAAGTCCTTTCAGAACCCGTCGGCAGCCGTCAGTTTCTGAACTGCAACCCAGCCCCGTTGGCATCGATAACGATAGGTTTCTCGCGTGAAACCTCCTCAGCAAGAATCTTCTTGGATAGGTCGTTGAGCACCAAGCGCTGGATAGCCCTCTTCACAGGGCGAGCACCGAACTCTGGGTCGTAGCCCGCATCAGCAAGATACTGGATAGCAGCATCCGTAACGTTCAGCGTGAAGCCCTGCGGCTCAAGCATCTTTTTCACGGCGTTCATCTGCAAGGTAACAACCTGGGCAATCTCCTTCTTCGTAAGCGGCAAGAACATAATCGTCTCGTCGATACGGTTGAGGAATTCCGGACGAATCGTCTTCTTCAGCATCTCCATAACCTTCAGCTTCGTGTCGCTGACGATAGCATCGTGGTTCTGCGGATTAATCTTCTCGAACTCCTGCTGGATATACTGACTGCCGAGGTTAGATGTCATGATGATGATAGTATTCTTGAAGTTCACCGTCCTGCCCTTGTTGTCAGTCAGTCGTCCGTCGTCCAACACCTGAAGCAAGATGTTGAACACATCCGGGTGAGCCTTCTCAATCTCATCAAACAATACCACTGAGTAAGGTTTGCGCCTTACAGCCTCGGTGAGCTGTCCGCCCTCATCATATCCAACGTATCCTGGAGGTGCTCCGATAAGGCGGGAAACGCTGAACTTCTCCTGATACTCGCTCATATCGATACGCGTCATCATCGTCTCGTCATTGAACAAGTATTCGGCAAGAGCCTTCGCCAACTCCGTCTTACCCACACCCGTTGTGCCGAGGAAGATAAACGAAGCGATAGGACGCTTAGGGTCTTGCAACCCGGCACGACTGCGGCGCACGGCATCGCTCACGGCATTAATAGCCTCGTCCTGTCCGATAACCCTCTTGTGGAGTTCCTCCTCAAGATGGAGCAACTTCTCGCGCTCGCTCTGCAGCATACGCGTTACAGGAATACCCGTCCAGCGGCTCACCACCTCGGCGATATCGTCGGCAGTAACCTCCTCGCGAACCATAGCCTCGCCGCCCTGAGTATTCTTCAGCTGCGCCTGAATCTTCTTTATATCATCCTCAAGACCTTTCAGACGGCTGTAACGAATCTCGGCAACGCGCTCGTAGTTACCTTCCCTCTCGGCGCGTTCAGCCTCGAGTTTAAGGTTCTCAATCTGCTGTTTGTCCTCTTGAATCTTGTTCACGAGAGCCTTCTCGCCTTCCCATTTAGCGCGATACTGCTTCTCCTGCTCCTTCAGGTCGGCAATCTCCTTGTCGAGCTGCTCAATCTTAGGCTGGTCGTTTTCGCGCTTGATAGCCTCGCGCTCAATCTCGAGCTGTTTCAGTTTACGCGTAATCTCGTCCAGCTCCTCCGGCACGGAGTCGCGCTCCATACGCAGTTTAGCCGCAGCCTCGTCCATAAGGTCGATAGCCTTGTCCGGCAAGAAGCGGTCGCTGATGTATCTCTCAGAGAGTTTCACGGCAGCGATGCAGGCATCATCCTGGATACGCACCTTGTGGTGGTTCTCATAGCGCTCCTTCAGTCCACGGAGGATAGAAATCGCACTCAGCTCATCAGGCTCGTCCACCATAACAGTCTGGAAACGACGCTCCAGAGCCTTATCCTTCTCAAAATACTTCTGGTATTCATTGAGCGTGGTAGCACCGATAGCCCTCAGTTCGCCACGTGCCAAGGCCGGTTTCAGGATATTGGCCGCATCCATGGCGCCCTCTCCGCCTCCGGCACCCACCAGCGTGTGAATCTCGTCGATAAAGAGGATAATCCTGCCGTCGCTCTTGGTAACCTCGTTGATAACGCTCTTCAAGCGCTCCTCAAACTCGCCCTTGTATTTTGCACCGGCAACCAGCGCACCCATATCCAGCGAGTACAGTTGCTTGTCTTTCAAGTTCTCCGGCACGTCGCCGCGCACGATACGCTCAGCCAAGCCCTCCACGATAGCCGTCTTACCGGTACCCGGTTCGCCAATCAGTATAGGGTTGTTCTTCGTACGTCGCGACAGAATCTGAAGCACGCGGCGAATCTCCTCATCACGTCCGATAACCGGGTCGAGCTTGCCCTGGCGAGCCTGCTCCACCAGATTCTTTGCATACTTGTCAAGACTCTGGTAGTTCTCGTCGCCGCTCTGGCTCTGCACCTTCTGTCCCTGTCGCAATTCCTGGATAGCCCGGAGCATTTCGTTCTCCGTGCATCCGGCATCCTTCAAGATGCGGCTTGCGGTAGAATTTTCTGTGAGCAAAGCGAGAAGCATCGGCTCCACGCTGACGAACTCGTCGCCCATTTTCTGCGACAGGCTCATCGCCTTGTTCAACACGTTGTTCGTATCGTTAGAGAGATATGGCTGTCCGCCCTGCACCCTCGGCAGATGTTTAATCTCCTGATCGGCGAGCATCTCTATCTGACTTGCGTTGACACCGAGCTTCTGGAATATGAAGTTCGCCACGTCCTTAGCCTTCACCATGATGCCCTTGAGCAAGTGCACCGGTTCGATAGTCTGCTGTCCGCTCATCTGTGCGGTGTTGATTGCCTCTTGCACAACCTCCTGCGCTTTGATTGTAAACTTGTCGAATGTCATATTATTGTCTCCTTTCTAATTTTATTTCTTTCATTTTGTTACGCAATTTGTTGTGCAAAGCATATACCATAGTGATAAATATGACAAAATGTCTTTTGCTGATGACAAAACGGCACAATGTGTACTAGCTAAATAAACAGCCAATGACAATAAGTCGTTTCTCTTCCAACTTCACGTAATTTTTAGTCATCTGTTTTTTGATAGTTATTATAACCATATTCAAGTTCAGAATTTAGCGTAGTTGGGAGAGAGTCCAATACATTTAGCTCCTAAACTTGAATCCATTAAGTAACTAATCAGAATTAATTTAGTATAAACGACAATAGAGACAATAGAAGACAATGTTGTCTATTGTTGTCTCTATTGTCGTTTATATATTTCATTTGATTTATAAATTTATTTTTGAACATTTACTTATCCTATGAATTATACATTTGTAATCACCGGAACTTCTTTAAAGAAGGCATAAATAATAGTGCACCAAAGGTGCTTCAATGTTGCACTTTTGGTGCAGCATAGATGCACCTATACCAAATGATAGGTAGTTACGCACAATTAATTTATACAAAAAACAAAATATTAATATTTAAAAACAACCTTCACAACATAGACAACCCAAACAACCTTCATGCTTGCCACACACGCAGGTGTTGTATTTGTTGTACCGGTTGTTTTTGTTGTTTTATTATATTAAGTCGTCTCCATTGTCTCTTTTGTCGTTCATATAAGATAATTATGAACAGTTACTTAGCTTTAATGATATTGGCATGACGGTTCAAAAAAAAGATTGTTGCGTCCTCGTTGAAGGTGTGAGGGATAAGCATTGACCCCTCACACTATCCCTCACACTCCGGAAGTGCGATAAACAGGGACTTTCAAGGCCGTTGGTGAGGGTGTGAGGGTAAAATGACAAAAAAATATTTTCTTGATAAATTGCCGTACTTGGTAAAGTACAAAACTCGAATGTCTTATAATAAGGTACATTTTATGTCTATGAAGTGTTAAATTATAAGATATGGGTAAATAATATAGGCAAAAGGTTATATTTTGTCGCAATGTTTGTCTTTTTTGATTAACTTTGCAGCTGAAGAACAACTATCAATAAACTCCAAGTAAAAAATGAGTAAAAAAGCAGACAACAAAATGCTTGTCCGTGCTCTGATGGCAATAGCCTTTGTGTCAACTCCTACATTTGGGGGGGGTGATGGCACAAAACGCTAAGCAGTTGCCGCCAGAGGTCAAGGCAAGGCGTGCCGCAGCGAAGAAAGCGGCGAAAAACAAAGTTCATACTCCGCTGAAGGCAGCCTCTAACGGTGTGCAGCTATATGGCTATGTGAGTATGAGCGATGAGAATAATCCAGGTTTATACACCTTCAATACGTCAAACCCAAGTGGCATATCGCTTGTAAACGGCAATGTGAAGAGTTATGGAGGTGCAACTTACGCACAAGGTTCATTCCTTACCACCTACTATTCAGAGTCAGACGACGGCAGCAATATAACGATGCCTATAAAGCTGTATGACTACAATGCGGCAGATTGGTCGCTGAATAGCGAGAAGCGTGGCTTTACATTCACGTCGATATCGTCTGATCTTGCTTTCGACCCAGAAACACAGACATACTATGGCATATTCTCGGATGCAGACTACAGTGGAAAGTTTAATACACTGGGACGTTTCAAATACGGTACGCAGGAGGGCTATCCTTACACACTCTTCGATTGCGACTCCATCGGACAACTGCCGGAGAGATTCATGGCAATTACCTTCAACCGCGACGGACAGCTCTACGGCTTCGGAAAAAGCGGAAAGCTGTATACTGTGAATAAATATAATGGAAAGGCTACGGTAGTAGGAACAACAGACGTATCCGTGGTACCACTATACCAAAGTGCCACTTGCGACTATGCCACAGGTAAAATCTACTGGGCTGCAGCCAACGACTATTTTGCTTCAGACATCTATGAGGTTGACCCGCAGACTGCACAGAGCAGTAAAATTGCCGGTTTCGGATATGACGACGGCGATACAGAGACATGCGACTATATTACGGGCCTGTACATGAAACAAGACTTGACGCTCAACGCTCTGCCCGACAGCGTTACGGAGATGAAGGTAAACCTCACTTCGCTCACTCAGGGAACCGTAGACTTCAAGATGCCTACGAAGGACGTAAAAGGTACAAGCCTCACAGGCAATCTCCAGTATACAGTGCGCATAAACGGTGAGCAGGCAGCCGAAGGAACGGCAGCTCCAGGCGAGGCAGTGTCGGCTCCGGTAACATTGGCAAACAGCGGAAAGACACAGTTTGCCGTTACTGCCGCCATAGCAGCCAACGGCGAAATTCCGGCAGCCGTGAGCGATCTTAACCGCGACAGCGTTTGGGTGGGCTACGGTAAACCGGCAACACCTACCAACATAAAGGCTGAGGTGAAAGACAATAGCGTACAGCTCTCATGGACAGCAGTAGAAAAGACGGTAAACGGTGGCGTGTTCGACAAGAACAACGTGAAATACATCGTAAAGCGAAGCAAAAAGGGCGATGAGGCAAATGCCGTTACCGTGGCAGAGAATCTTGCAGCAACATCTTATACCGATGTTATCAATTCCGAAGAGAAAGCCACATATATATATAATGTGGCAGCCGTAAACGGCGACATGACTGGCGACTATGCCGAGAGTCAGGAGATAACCTACGGCTCCGCAATATCCCTGCCATACACAAACAACCTCGATTCTGAGGAGAAAGCCAAAGAATTCAAAATCGTCGATGCCAACAACGACGGTACCACATGGACGTTTGATACATACTATGAGATGATGGCATACAGTGCAAACTCTGTAAATGCTGCCGATGACTGGCTCATTGCTCCTGCAATAAGCGCAAAGAAAGGGGCTGCATACAAGTTCACGTTTGATGCTCTCAACTCTTATCCTACGGAGCGTGTCGCCCTGTCTGTAGGCTCAGCACCTACTGCCGAGGCAATGACAACGCAGGTTATAGAGCCGACAGACATAACATACAACCCGCGTCGCCATACTCTTAGCGGAACATATCTCGCAAAAGAAGACGGCAAGCTATATTTCGGAATACATGCCATGAGCGATGCCGACTTGAGCACCCTCTATGTGGGCAATGTCAACATTGTAGAGATTGCATCCACGGCACCTGCCGTTCCTGCGGAATTCACCGTAACACCTGGCGAGAAGGGAGCTTCTGAGGCTACAGTAGCGTTCAACGCCCCATCCACGACACTTGGCGGAGAGCCGCTGACCGGAAACTTGAAGGTAAACGTATGTCGCGACGGCGTTACGCTGACAACGTTCACGGATGTAGCTCCTGGTAAAGCATGCTCCTTTAAGGATGAAGGAGTGGAATCAGCCTTCCACACATACTCCGCTATGGCTGTAAATGCCAACGGCGAAGAGGGAATGGAAGTAACAAAGAAAGTCTACGTCGGTACTGACGCTCCGGGAGCTGTAAGAAACCTCAGGGCATACGAAGACCCGGAAAAAGAGGGACTGATACACGTAACATGGGATGCACCTGAAGGAATCCACGGAGGATACATCAATCTGGAAGAACTGACATACTATGTTTCAGCAGGTACAGACCCCGACGACAAGTATCTCGGCAATGTTAACCATTATGAAGAACAGCTCGAAACCGGCGGAAAGCAGGTCTATACGGCATACAGCGTATATGCCACAAACATTGCCGGCGGCGGACGAGATTACTGGACTACATATTCGGCAATAGCCGGTCCGTCGATAATCGCCCCACTGGTAGAATCGTTCAAGGGGACAACGATGAAGAGTGGTCCATGGGTAACCAATCCTACAAAGGGTACTGTTGGCGAGGCATATTGTTACGCCATGACGGAATCGCCTGTTACTGTCGCACAGGACAATGATGGCGGTATGCAGTCGTTCTCTGCTGTAGCCTTAGGCAAGGCTGTAAGAAGTGAGTCGCCGAAGGTTGACATCAGCAAGATGCAGAACCCGGTATTGAACTTCTGGGCTTATATGAACGGACAGGGCGACAAGCTCACGGTAAGCGTACAGAAAGATTATGGCGAGTTTGTTGATGCCCTCAGCATCTCAACCGACAAATATACTGAAGGCTGGCACCGCTTCAGCGTAGACCTTGCCCCATACAAAGACAGTAAGTATGTGCGCATCGGCTTCGAGGGCGAGGCAGTGAAGACACTCGACAACTTCCTTGCCTACGATAATGTGGCAATCGTTGAGAAAGCCGATAACGACATGATGGCACGCACATTTACCGCTCCAGAGAAGTTAATGTCGGGCAATGCTGCAGAAATGGAATTCACCTACCGCAACAATTCCGAATCGGCAGTAAGTGGCAGCGATTATTCGCTGGTTCTGTATAAGAACGACAAGGAAGTGAGCCGCATGCAGGGTGAAGACATCAATGGTGATGCGGAGAAAACAGTAACCTTCGGCGACAACATAACGGTGCTTGATCCAGAGAACACTCAGTATTATGCCGCTGTGGAATACTCAGCCGACAAGTTTGCTGCCAACAATGCCTCGGAGAAGGCAAATGTAAAGGTCGTTTATCCTAACTATCCGGCAGCTACCGCATTGACGGGAGCGGCAGAGGGAAATGCCGTTAAACTCTCGTGGACGGCACCGGATATGAGCAAGGTTGGTATGGAGACAACAACAGACGACTTTGACTCTTATAAGGCATTTGCAATAACAGGTTATGGCGACTGGACTACATACGACTGCGACCAGCAGAATACCATCAGAATAACGCTCAGCGACAGTTTCGAACCGTTGGAATACGAGAATGCCGGCAAGCCTATGGCGTTCCAGGTATTCAATGTGGAACAGGCTGGTATTCCGTTCAAGAGCTGGGATCCGCATTCTGGCAGCCAGATGCTCGTAAGTTTCGCTTGTGCTTCAAATGATGGTGGCGAGACGAAAAAGCAGAACGACGACTGGCTTGTATCGCCGGAACTCAACGGCGACGCACAGACCGTAATCTTCTATGCAAAAGCCGGTCTCGCATCAGCTGTTCCTGAACAGATGGAAGTGCTCTATTCTACTACCGACAACGCAATAGGCAGTTTCCAGAAGATTGGCGAGACAATCGACGTGAATAATGTTAGTGGTTGGGATGAATACAAGGTGGATGTTCCGGAAGGAACGAAATATTTTGCTATCCGCTGCGTGTCAAACAACAAGTTTGCCCTCCTCGTCGACGATATCTCGTATGTGGCAAAGGGTGCTGTGGCAGAGAAACTCGAACTGAAGGGTTACAATGTGTACCGCGACTTCGTGAAACTCAACACGAAACCTGTTGCCGGAGAGACGTATTCTGATGAGAGCGTGGTCAACAATACTACATACGGATATCTTGTAACGGCTGTTTACGACAAGGGCGAGTCTGTTCCTTCTAATCTCGCCGAGGTTGCCTACACTTCTGCTATAGCAAGTGTTGCTGCCGGTAATGCAGCAGTGGCTGGAGCCGAGGGACATATCCTTGTGGTAGGAGCCGAGGGCAAGAACGTAAGGGTATACACCGTAGACGGCAGTTTGAAAACACAGTTTACGGCAAATGCCACAGAGCGCATCGCGGCACAGCCAGGCATGTATATCGTCAAGATAGGCAATGCCACATACAAGGTTTTGGTTAAATAAAAATTTATATTATTTCAATATGGCAATAAAGAGGATATCCTTATCCGCCATAGCACTTACAACGCTGGGTCTGGGCTGTGCTTCGATGGCACATGCCCAGGCTCAGCCTGTTGTTTACGGCAGTGTAGTGTTCGGACATGGATGGGAAGATATGGAGAAAGCTCCATATGGCATATACAGTATGCCGGCAAACGATGGTTCTAAAATAGCTCCGGTGAAGCTCGACGACAAGCTAACGGCTTTCGGAGGCGGAGTATATGTAGACGGGCGTTATTATATGGTTGACTACACCCCGTACAATTATGACGGGACGGTGAGTTTCCGAATATATGATGTGGAGAACGGATGGAAACTGCTTAGCGAGAAAAAGCTTACAACATACAGCAGTGTGGCGTCGGACCTCGCCTATGACCCCGTGGGCGACAAGATATACGGATGCTTCAGGGTAGACCCTAAAGATAATAAGTATTTCTTTGGAACGCTTAACACGGCAACAGGTTTCTCTTCGAAAATTTCCGACTTGAAGGAGGAGCTTATTGCCCTCGCTTCTACACGCGACGGCAAACTCTATGGTGTTGGCCTCTATGGTATGCTCTATAGCATCGACAAGCAAACAGGCTCGTTGACGGAGATAGGACAGACGGGCAAGACTGTGAAATATGCTCAGAGTGCCACTTTCGATTATCCATCGGGCAGAATGCTTTGGGCAATGACTCCACACTATACCGACGAGAGTCCGGAACTCTGTGAGCTTGACCTTGCCACGGGAAAGGCGACGACACTCGCCACTATCCCCGACAGGTACCAGTTTACGGGTATCTTCACCAAAGGATCGTATGCTGTAGGCGGTGCTCCGTCGTCTCCGCAGAAACCTTCTGTAGAGTTCAGTCAAGCTTCGTTGACAGGAAATGTCGTATTCACTATGCCAACGACAACGATGGCTGGAGCAAAACTGAGTGGCAATCTGGATTATCAAGTGAAGATTGACGGGGAACCGCTCTTCAACGGTAGTTCAACGGCAGGAGCTGCCGTGTCGGAACCAGCCACGGTAGAACGCGGTATGCATACTCTAAAAATTACAGCAAGCAATGTTACGGGCAGAAGTCCGTTTGTGTACTGTGATTTCTGGGCTGGTAACGACGTGGTGACGCCGCTATCGCCGAAGGCGGAGAAAAACGGCGACAAGGTGAGTGTGGTATGGACTGCACCTCAACAGGGCGACCACGGCGGTTATTTCAATCCACAGACAGTAACTTATACTGTTACACGTCAGCCGGGCAGTAAGGAAGTGTACACAGGTTCGGCAACTTCATTTGTCGACGATGTGGCAGACATACAGTACGGCAATTATTATTATGAGGTTAAGGCAAGTCATGCCGGGGAATACGGCGGAACGGCAAAGACCAATACTCTGCAACTCGGTACGTCGCTGCAATTGCCGTACGATCAGACCTTCGACAGTGAAGACGAGGTGTCGAGCCTGATGGCAGATGATGTCAATGGCGACGACAATACATGGTCGTTCTTTGGCGACTGCATGATGTACACAATTAGCGAGTCGGGACTTGATGCCGACGACTGGCTCATTACTCCAGCATTCAGCATGAGCAAGGACAAGGTATATTATGTGTCGCTTGAAGCTATGGCAGACCAGGGCTGCACGGAAAAATTTGAGGTGGCTGCCGGAAACTTCCCGAAAGGAAAGTCGCTGACGCAGCAAATAATACCGGTTACTGAGGTTTCAACAGATGAATCAAAGACATTCAGCGGTACATTCATTCCTGCAGAAGACGGAGCTTGCTACATCGGAATTCATGCATGCAGCACGTATGCTGACGGCAGTTCACTGTATATCGACAACTTACACGTTGAGGAACTCGGTTCGACAAAGGCTCCGGCAGCCGTGTTTGACGTTAAGGCAACTGCCGAAGGTGCTGAGCATAAGGTGAAAATCTCATTTGCGGCTCCATTTGCCGATATGGCAGGCAGTGAACTTACGGGCAATATCAGCAAGATAAGCGTGACACGCTTGTCTGACAATGCCTTGGTAAAGACGTTCCGTGATGTTACTCCAGGTGCTTTGAAGTCATTTGAGGATACACCGCAGATTGACGGCATGGTGGAATACCGTATCGTGGCGGAGAATGAATACGGTAGCGGTGCTCCTGTATCAGTGGAGACATACGTTGGATATGATACTCCGGCTGCCGTGACTGGCGGAAAGGTTACAGCTACCGACGACGGAAAGGTGGTTGCCACATGGAATGCTCCAATGGCAGGAATACATGGCGGAACAATCGACATGACGAGCCTGAAATACAATATAGGCAACGTAAACGGCAGTTCGTTGCGTAGTGCCGTCGTTACGGAACCTTCTTTCAGCGAACAGCTCACAATGAAGGAAGGCGAACAGCGTCTCGCCTGGTATACCATTACTCCGGAAACGGCACAGGGCAAGGGCGTTGAGGCATCTACCGATACGGTATTTGTTGGAAAGCCATATGCCTTACCGTATGCTGAGTCGTTTGCCAAACGCAGCTTGGAGCGCGGTCCGTGGTGCCCATACGACAGTGATGTGGCTGAATGGTATCTCATGCAGCTCGGCACTTATGCCGAGGCATACGACGGCGACGGCGGACTGATTTCTTTTGCTACCGTTACCGAGGGAGCGAGGGCAAGTTTTGTCGGACCGAAAGTTTCGCTAAAGAATGCCAACCATCCCGTTCTCAAGTTCTTTGTATTTAATATGAAGAACTGTTGCCATTCGCTCAATGTTGAGGTTATTACTCCCGATGGAAAGCGGCATACCGTAGGTTCTTTCGTTCCAAACAACACGGAGCTTGACGGCATGAACGGAGAGTGGCAGGAGAAGAAATATGACCTGTCTGCATTCCGTTCCTACGACTATGTGCAGCTGTCGTTCACCGGAGTGGGCGGGCATGCTGAAGATCTTGCTGCCATCAAACCTTTCTATGTAGATGCAATTTCCATCAATGATGTTAAAGAGAATGACCTTTCGTTGGCGGATGCTTACACGCTGACAGAGAAGGCTCAGGTAGGCGACGAGGTGCCGTTCAGTATTTATGTTGAAAACAAGGGAGCCGGTGTGGCAGAGAACTTTAAAGTGGTGCTCTATCGCAACGATACCCCTGTAAACTCCATTACATACCGACAGCTTGCCGCCGGCAAGACTGCTGCGATTTCTCTTACCGACACGCTGAACAGCGATGCTCCTCAGACTTGTGTGTACAGAGCCGCAATAGAGTGGGCTGCTGATGAGGATGTGGCGAACAATACTTCTGCGAATACAGTCGTTACGGTTCTGCCTGGCAAACCGTTTATCAAGAGTGTCTGTGCAAAAGCTGGAGCCGGCAACTCTTCTGTAGAGCTTTCATGGAATGAACCGGAGGGTATAAACAATGGAACGACGGCAGAGACTGTGACAGAGGATTTCGAATCATATTATCCGTTCTCTATAACGAATATGGGCGAGTGGACGCTTTACGATGGAGACAAGAGCAGTACTATGGGAGTGCTCGACGGACATGGTGATTATGTTCAGTATGACAATGTTGAGGCTCCTAAAGCTTATATGGTATTCAATCCGTCGGCTGCCGGCATCAATACTTCACTTTATCCTACACATTCAGGAAAACAGGTTGCTGCAGCATTCTGTTCAGGACGCGTAACCAACGACGACTGGCTCATTTCGCCGGAGGTTGACGGTGCTCAGACCGTGAAGTTCTGGGCTTGCAGTCCTGACGGAGCTTACTATAGTACAAAAGAGCAGCTTGAAGTATTGTATTCTACTTCAGGTACGGAAACCGCTGACTTCAAGAAACTCGGTGCTACAATAAGCGTACCTACGCAGTGGCAGGAGTTCTCGGCAAATCTGCCTGAAGGCACTCGCTATTTTGCCCTGCGCTGTGTGTCAAACAACCAGTATATTCTGTTCCTTGACGACATCACCTATCGCAAGGCGGCACGCGACTTCCGTCTTCTCGGATATAACGTTTACCGCAATGGCGAACTGCTCACCGCAGCTCCTGTCAGCACCACTTCTTATGTGGCAAATGTAACAGCAGACAAAAATGACAATTATTCTGTAAGTGCAGTTTACAATACAGGTGAGAGTCGTTTGACGCAGGCTGTGTGGAGCGGTACCGACGGCATATTTAGTATTGATGCTGACGGCATGGCTCAAAATGTTGTTGTCTATGACTTGACTGGCCGTAAGGTGGAGCCGTCGCAGATTGTGTGCGGTGGAGTGTATATCGTCAAGCAAGGCGGCAAGACAAGAAAGATTGCCGTGAAGTAGTTTGCTGTGTATTTGCATTTCATTCTTGTTCAAGAATGAAATCCGCATAAATTATAATGATAAAATCCGCAATGTCTTTTGGGCATTGCGGATTTTTTTTTCTTACATGCGTGTTATCTGTTTCCTACTCTAATCTTTACAGCCTTTCCGTTTCTCCTTATTATATATACACCGTTAGGCATGGTTCTAAGCGGCTCCCGGTATTTGCCGAGAAACAGTCCGTCGGCGGAATATACCGTCATTGTATTGTCGTTGGATTCCGGAATGACAGAAATGCCAGAGGATGCATTTACCTTGAATCTTTCGCCGTTGCAAACTCCCGGTTCTGTCTCGACGGGAATCCATGCCCCGTTGTTGTCCTGACAGAATACCTTTGCGATATATGTTTTTCCTTTCTCGAGATTCTTAGGCTCCCATGCAAAGAACGGCATCTTGGTGTAGTCCTTCTCTATCTGCACCCCTTGCGACAGACTGTCTACAAGTTCCTTTCCTTCGGAGTCGTATACAAATACCGCCACGCTGTAAGAGCCCTTGCAGTTGCGGTTGTTGAGGATTGGTGAGACGCGCAGCAGTTCCTTGTCCACATTTTCTTTGTCGTAGATGTATATACCGCCAAGTCTGAGTTCCGCCACTGGTTCTTTTACTTCGAGCGGCAATAGATTGCTAATAGGGTAGATTTTCTTGAATCTGTAATTGTATAGTCCAACCTTGTATTCTCCAACGGTGATGTTTTCGTCGGCAGCGAAAAAAGGCTTGTAGTTTATCACCACACTTTCCTTGTATTCAAGGTTAGGCTTGAAACGATAGTCCTTATACAGATGCAGGTTGTTGTCCTTGTCGGTCAGTCCGATGTAAAGGTCGCTGCCCATGTCGTATTCCAGGCAAGTGGCATTAAGCTTGATGTTAAACGGCTGTCCTTCGTATGCCGATGGCGTCTCGGCGTATTCGATATTGATATTCCCTACGTTCTTCCTGTATTTCTCAAACGAGATTTTTCCGTTTTCCGCCGTTGCTGCGAAACATCTTGAACTCATTCCGTATAAATGAAAAAACGGTTCCCACATGTCGTTGTCCTTGTCGTAGGCATAGAGATAAGCGTAGTATTTGCCGTCGGCAACGGGGAAATCTGCAAGACCGACGCTGAAGTTATCTCCAAAGCCCTGGCTATTGCCGTCAACCTCGAAGTATTTTGCCGGTTTTAGATATGTTGCATTTCCGTTCAGGTCAACGACTTTCAGTCCTAAACCTATGTTCCTTTTTGTCTTGGAGCTGAAGGAACACGATATTTCGAGGTCGAGGGTGTCGCTGCGGTCTGCCACCTTGGGAGTGATGTCGTATATTCCGTCAATCACGATTCCGTAGAAATCCATGTCGATGATGTTATATAGGTTTTGGTATTTAAACGTCAGCGAGCAGTCCTTGAATCTTTTCAGCTCGCTGCCGTCTTTATACAGGAGTTCCGCGGTGTATTCTCCCGAAAATTCAGGAGCGTCAAGTTCGGAATAGATGTTTGCAGAACCGCCCTCCCACAGCTTTACGTCCATGGCATCGCTTATGGACAAAGTGTCTCCCCGGTTGTCGAGAATGGCAAAACGCATTTCCTTGTTTAGATACAGTCCCAGACAGTTCACCGTTGCGCTTGCGGCAATCTTGTAGTTGTTGTCGTAAAGCGTGGTTGCCTTCATGTTGGTCACCATTGCGTTGTCGCCGTCCTGCATGATGTGGAATTCCTGCATGTTGCCCTTTTTGTATACGAGAAACATGTTGCTGTTTACGTTGCTGTCATACATGATAGTTATTCTCTTGCCGGAGCTTGCGATCCATGCTGCCGGCTTTACTGTGTAGATGCCGTTGCTCTCAGGAAAGCCGCTCATGTCTACAGAGTATTCCGTTATCTCCTGTCCGTCGGTTGCACCGGTAGGTTCGCCCTTCATCATATACGAGTGGCTGTTGTAGTCTGTAACTTCCAGTCCCCAAATTATGTCTCTGTCTTTGTTGCATTCAATATGGAATCTGCCCTTTATTGTCTGGAGTGAACTGCTGGTCGTTACTGGCATGGAAAAAGTTATATCCTCCTTGCCTATGATTCTCGTGTAGTTGCTTTGCGGTTTCTCTGGGTCGGTGGTGGAAGACACCTGCTCCAGTCCTGTAATTACCGTCTGACTGAAGTTGTAGCCAGTCTCCACGCTTGTTGGGTTCATGGCGTCAGTTTTGAAATAGCCGTCGCAGCTGCCGTACCATCCCCAGTTGATATGCAGGTATCCGTCGCGGTATCCGTCGGCGACGAAGGCATGTCCGCCTTCGCTTGAATATCCACAGTACAGCACGGGACGTTTCTCTTCCAGTTCGTCGTAGATTATCTGAATCCATTCGTCGGTACTCATGTCGCTTTTGCGTGATATCAGCTGTGCATTCTTATATCCGAAGTTGTTTTTCAGGGCGAGCAGTCCCTGAGGTGTATACGTACCGCTTCCGTATATAGTGTATCGGGTGTTGCTCGCCGCACCGATGTCGGCAATCAGTGTGGCTACGGCATCTTGTGATTCCTTGGAGCTGTTTTCGCCGTACGTGTCGCTCATCAGTTCCCATTGGTATTCATGTGTGGCGAGGTCAGTGCCGCGAACTGTTCCGCTTCCCTTTTCCGGCCATTTGTTGTAGTATAATATCTGTGCTGCTGCCACGGGAAAACATCCGGCGGGGCAGTTGTCGTTGCCGCTCTTGGGGCATTTTTGGTTGTATGGACTCGTCTGTCCCCACTGCGATGATATCAGCGGATAGATTTCGTTCAGCGTCTCGGTTTCTTCGCTATCCGTTTTCTTAGCCTTTTGCTTAGTTGAGGTGTCGGTCGAGAAGTATTCAATCTGCTTGTCGTATTCCCTTAGCCAAGCCTTCATGGCATCGGGTATGGAATCCTTGATGAAGCGTCCGTTGTCTGAATATCCCAGTATGCCGTTGTCGCCGGCAGCATCGTCGGCAGCAACGACAACGAACCCTCTGTCGTTTACGTTGAAGATATAGTGGAACCGGCTTTCGTCAGCAAGTTGCAGCTTGTTTGCCGAAGTCTTTTCAACGGCTTTCACAGAGTGTCGCAGTCTGCCGGCAGTGAAGTTCTGTGCAATGTCTTGTGCCTGCTTTACGGAAATTCTGTCAGCCAATACAGCATGCGGTATTGCAAGTGAGAGAAGTATCGATAGAATAATTTTGTTCATAGTTAATGGAGTTTTATTTATTTTTTTATTCTATATATGCAATAACATTAGCAAAAACTACGTCTTAATCAAAATTTTTAAAGAAACCACCTCTTGTCATGTTTGATAAAGACGGCTTATTTTAACTTGTCTGCTGTTTTCTTTATCGCTTCCTCGTATCCGGTGAGTGCCGAGAACGGAGCAAATTGTGCAGCCCTGTTTAGCAAAGACATCTGTTGATGTCTCTTCGATACGTGGTGCGGAAGGTTCAGTATCGACTCATATTTTTTCAATTCATAATCCATAGTCGTATTTAATTCATTCATGGTGTCCTCCAATCTGTTCGTTTCTCTCCCTTGCCGTGGCTCCCTCCTCAAAATCGAGAGCCTTTAGAATAGTGTTCTTACCGAACGACTTCTTTATTTTTATCACAGCCTCCTGCATGCGGCGCTCCTTAGCAAGAAGTTTGTCCTCCTTCTCACGTTCGTGGCGCAGAGCATCATAGTCGGTGAAGAGGTCAAGCTGTTGAGGCTGTTTATCTTCAATCTTGTCTTCGCTCACAACATTGCCGGCAGTTATATTCAGTCGCCTTATCAACAGGGTTGAGTCAACGAGTTTTGTGAATAAAGCTACCGCCGCTTCAGTAATCAGTCTTGTAGACGAAGTGGGACGGGGGAGTCTTGTCCCTCCGTTCACGGGTTTCGGCACAATCTTTCCGTAATGGTTTAGTGCCACGTCGCGAATAGGAGTATATCCGGCTTCATACGAAGTGAGACTCTCGGCATCGTATCCCACGTAGATTCCGATGCTGTGGGCAACAAGTCGCTTGTCGACAAGGTCGAGAGCCAGAGCTTCCGCCATTTCTTTTATCACGACGAGAGCTTTCTTGTAGGTATAAGGACATTGCAACACCTGTCCTTGACTCAGCGAGTTCACTGCGGGTTTATATTCCTTAATCGCCTGCATCGTGCATGGTTCCCACCCCCAGGCATGGTCGATAAGCAATTCCGCATTGACGCCAAAGAGCCTGTAGAGGAGTTCCTCGTTCCGTTCCGACTGAAGTGCGATGTCGCCCATCGTGTATATACCATAAGGTTCAAGTCTTTTAGCGATCCCCCTGCCCACGCGCCAGAAGTCAGTCAGCGGGCGGTGGCTCCAAAGTTGTTTGCGGTAATTCATCTCGTCGAGCTCAGCAATCCTCACTCCATCCTTATCGGCAGGGATATGTTTTGCCACGATATCCATCGCCACCTTACAGAGATACATATTAGTTCCGATGCCGGCAGTAGCCGTTATGCCTGTAGTCTTCAACACGTCTTGAATCATGGTCATTGCAAGCTCATGAGCCGTCATCTTCAGATGCTTTAGATAAGGAGTAACGTCCATGAACACCTCGTCGATGGAATATACGTGGATATCCTCTTGGGCTATATATTTAAGGTATATGCCGTAAATCTGTGTGCTCACCTCGATATACCGTGCCATTCGTGGCTTTGCCACGATATAGTCGAGCTCCCAGTCGGGATGAAGCTTCAACTCCGGATCGAAAGCTGACTTCCCCTTAAAACAGCCTCCGCAGTGCATCTTCCTTTCTCCGTTGATGCGTCTGACGCTTTGCACAACCTCAAAAAGTCTTGCCCTTCCGCCAATGCCGTATGCCTTGAGCGAAGGCGACACGGCAAGACAGATAGTCTTGTCCGTGCGACTCTTGTCGGCAACGACAAGGTTCGTCTGCAGAGGGTCGAGCCCCCTGTCGGAACATTCCACGGATGCGTAGAAAGACTTCAAGTCGATGGCTATGTATGTTTTGGTTGTTTCCTGTTCCATATATTGGATAATAATGTCGCACAGAGTAAAAATCCTTATTGTTTTACAAAGGTAATCATTATTTCTTTAATTAAATTTGGCGAGTCTTTTTATTTAGTATATCTTTGCATATACAATTAAAATAAACAAGAATAATACATGAGCAATAGTTTCTCTTTGGCAAGACTGAAGCCGGATCATGAGCAGATGAAGGATTTCCTGATGATATTTCTCGGAGTCCTTCTTTATTCCGTTGGCTATACAGCCTTTATTCTTCCAGAGAAGGTTGTGATGGGCGGTGTGTCCGGACTATCGGCTTTGATTTTCTATGCCACGTCGTTTTCTCCAGGTTATTCCATCTGGATTCTAAACTTTCTGATGCTCGGTATCGCATTGAAAGCATTGACACGTAAGTTTATTTACCGCACGGTAATCGGCGTAACGCTGCTTGCAATGCTTGTTCGCTTTCTGCAACCGCTGTTTATAAGCTATCCGCTTGTTACGGCAGGCGACGACAAGTTTATGCATGTGCTGATTGGCGGTGTGCTTTGCGGTGCCGGATTAGGACTTATCTATTCACATAACGGCTCCACGGGTGGTACGGATATTATCATTGCCTTGCTCAACAAACATTTCAGGATGAGTTTCGGAAGAGCAATGCAGTTTATCGACATTACCATTATCTCATCTTCATATCTGCTTTTCCATAGTATGGAGACTATAGTATATGGCGTTGCCTTTACGCTTATAGCAAGCTACGTATGTGATTATGTAGTAAACGGTACTCGCCAGACGGTGCAGTTTATCATCATATCCAAGCATTATAAGGACATTGCCGATGTTATCAACAAGAAGATTCATCGTGGCGTGACACTTATTGAGGGAAAAGGATGGTATTCTAAACAGGAGGTAGACATCCTGATTGTCATGGCTCGCAGATATGAGTCGCAGGACATCTTTAACTATATAAAGAAGATAGATCCGGATGCTCTCGTCTCTCAATCAAACTGTCAGGGCGTGTTCGGAGAAGGATTCGACTCGATAAAGTGATGGATTAGTAATGGATTAGGGGTGATGGATTAGGGATTAGAGATTATTAGACCTATTTGTCCTATCAGACTTATTTATCCTATTCGTCATATTCGTCCTATCAGTCCCAGTTCTCCCATTCCTCCCAATAAAGAAAACAATAAAAACAAAACAATATGCAACAAACACTTCTTATTTACAATACCCTCACAAGGAAGAAAGAGCGTTTCGAACCGCTCCATGCTCCCAATGTGGGTATGTATGTATGCGGTCCTACGGTATATGGCGATCCGCATCTCGGACATGCACGTCCGGCAATAACATTCGACCTCGTGTTCCGTTACTTGAAGCACCTTGGCTATAAGGTGCGCTACGTGAGAAACATCACCGATGTGGGGCATCTTGAGCATGATGCCGACGAAGGCGACGACAAGATTGAGAAGAAGGCACGACTGGAGCAGTTGGAGCCTATGGAGATAGCACAGTATTACACCAACCGCTATCATGACGCAATGAAGGCGCTGAATGTTCTGCCGCCAAGCATCGAACCGCATGCCTCGGGACATATTATCGAGCAGGAAGAACTCGTGAAACAGATAATCGACAACGGATTTGCATACGTCAGCAACGGCAGTGTGTATTTCGATATCGAGAAATATAATAAGGTGCACCACTACGGCATCCTCTCTCATCGCAACCTCGACGATGTTATCAACGAGAGCCGACAGCTCGACGGAGTGGGGGAGAAGAAAAACCAGGTGGACTTCGCTCTTTGGAAGAAAGCTTCGCCAGAGCATATCATGCGCTGGCCAAGTCCGTGGAGCGACGGATTCCCGGGATGGCACTGCGAGTGCACGGCGATGGGCAGGAAATACCTCGGCGACCACTTCGATATCCACGGGGGAGGAATGGACCTCGTTTTCCCGCATCACGAATGTGAGATAGCACAAGCCGTGGCAAGTCAGGGCGACCAGATGGTGAAATACTGGATGCACAACAATATGCTGACCATCAACGGGCAGAAGATGGGCAAGAGTCTCGGCAACTTCATCACCCTTGAGGAGTTCTTCACCGGAAAGCATAAGCTCCTGGAGCAGGCTTATTCGCCAATGACAATCCGCTTCTTCATCCTTTCGGCACACTATCGCGGCACAGTGGACTTCTCTAACGAGGCTCTAAAGGCAAGCGAGAAGGGACTGGAGAAACTGATGAACGGTATTGCGGATTTGGAGCATGTGCCGGTAAGCGACAAATGTGATGCCGAGACAGAAAAACTCGTGAAGGAATTGCGCCAGAAGTGTTACGATGCCATGAACGATGACTTTGCCACTCCACAGGTAATCAGCTACTTGTTCGAGGCATGCTCTACGGTGAACAAACTCATCGACCATAAGGCAACGATATGTGCCGACTGCCTTAAGGAACTTTCAGACACTATGCGCACTTTCGCCTTCGATATTCTCGGACTGAAAGACGAGCGCTCTGATTCGAGCGATGCCCGCGAGGAGGCATTCGGAAAGGTTATGGATATGGTGCTCGACCTTCGTGCCAAGGCCAAGGCTGCCAAGGACTGGGCTACGAGCGACCAGATTCGTGATGCTCTGAAGGATGCAGGCTTCGAGGTGAACGACACTAAGGACGGCGTAACATGGAGACTGAATAAATAAATTTTCAAGCCTCGGCTTGAGAATTTATTTAAATGAAGAATGAAGAATTGCTTCGCTGACGCTCAGCGAAATGAAGAATGCGGATTACCTTTTCTTGTAAAATAGGAAAGGTAATCCGCATCTATAATTCAGATTTTCCAATCTTTCAATCTTTTAATATTAAATGTTTTTTCACTCTTTAATATTTTTCAATCTTAAATGTATTCCATCAGCACATCCCATACCGCCACGATATGGCAGATGCTACCGGCAAGGACAAAGAAGTGGAACACGCTGTGCATGTATTTACGCTTGTTGAGACTGTAGAACACAGCCCCCGTGATATAGCAAACCCCTTCGGCGATAATCCAAATCACTGCCGCCGCACTCACGCTATGCAGCAAAGGTTTGAAAGCAACCAGAATACTCAGTCCCATAGCAACGAAGCACGACGTTTCGAAATTGCTGTGGTCCTTCAACTTGTGGAAACTCATCACCGTGCCCACTATTGCGCATGTCCAGATAAAACCGAACAAGCCCCATCCCCATCCGCCGTCCTGGCGCAGGGCAATAAGCGTCAGCGGAGAGTAACTGCCGGCAATGTGCCAGTATATGGCAGCATGATCCCATTTGCGTAGCCGTTCCTTCCACACACTGCGTGCGCTCAATGCGTGGTATACGGTAGAAGCAATATACGAGCATAGCATTCCGAAGAGATACAGCGACACTCCGGCTGTCGCCCATGCATTTTTGTGGCCGATGCAAAATATCAGGAATGCAATACCAACACCGATTCCCATTACAACGCCGCCGAAATGCGACCAAGAGTTCCATAGCTCCTCTTTATGAGAAAAATATATCTTCATGTTATAGTCTTAGAAAATGATTGAATTCTTAAACAGCAGACAAAGGTAAGGCTTTATTTTCCTTTCTCAAAAACAAAAGAAGTAATGATACAAAAGAAAAGCGAAAAATCCTAAATTTGGGTTGTTAAGTGTACACTATTGTTGTAAACGTTTACGTAGGTTTTTTTGTTTAAAAGCCCAAAATATTTGTCTTATATCAAGTTTTGCAATACCTTTGCAACATCAAAACACTGATTTTCAGAATTACATGCTACATTAATACTAACAGCTAAGACATTCAAAATGATGAAAAGGACTTCGACGTGGTGTCGAGGTCCTTTTCGCGTATATATATATTATGTGTATTAATATTCATGCTAAAGCCATATATTCTTGTCCTATGTGGCGTAATTTTTCAAAAATCATTTGTTCGCGCTCCTTTGACGGCTTTTTGAATCCATTGATGTAATTGCGGAGAAGTGAGGGATTAATCCCAATTATTCTTGCAAATTCTGCCACGTTTATCTCGGGATGCGACAAAAAGAAACGTTGTAATTTTGTTGGCTCTGCATCTTCATAAGCGAAGCTTTCAAAGCTCACGTCTTCATCAAGATTCCGCCAATGTATGCCGTCATATCCGAAAGTATATTTCTTCCGTTCCTCGTCCGTTGCATTCCTTAGGTTCTTGTACCATAATAAAGACTGCCGGTATGTCTTGCCGTTCTCGTCTTTGCCGTAAAGATAATCACCTTCAAACCAAATTTTAATAATTTTCATCTTCTGCCTCCTTTCCAAAATATGATTTCCATCTATTCAATATAATATCTGCATTCTCGTCTATTACAAGAGCTATACGCTTTAAGTCGTTGTTCTTTATTTTATGTTTTTCTCTTAGTATGAATTTTTCTCCATTCCAGTCGAATATAGCAATGCCTTCTGTTCCTTCTACATGAACATGGGGCGGTTCGTGTTCCCTGCTATAAAAGAAAAACGAGAATCCGTAGAATCTAAATATTTCAGGCATATTACTTTTGTTTTTTACAAATGTAGGTATTCTTTTTGATACCTCGATACAAATGAGACTACTTTTAAGTTTGTTTAGCTAATTATGTTGCACAGAATAGTTGGCATAGAATTTCTGTACATGAAAAAAACTTTTATTTTCATTATTCGTAACCGAAACATCTATAAAGAAAACATGTGTAATGGTGGCACCAAAAGTGCTTCTATGCTGCACTTTTGGTGCAGCATAGAAATACTGATACTAAATGATAGCTTTATGATGTTTACTGGATTTACTTGACAGTTTCTTGATTAATTACTATATTACTTTA